>Ga0182019_10000011_pt1 | contig 93540 bp, 64 predicted proteins | sample 812E2MmetaG_FD_120483 | JGI IMG/M metagenome (GOLD analysis project Ga0182019, IMG submission 120483) | Permafrost microbial communities from Stordalen Mire, Sweden - 812E2M metaG | ecosystem: Environmental > Terrestrial > Soil > Wetlands > Permafrost | place: Sweden: Stordalen | collected...
ACCATGACGCAGTCCACCATCGGCACCATGTCGACATGCGTCGTCTCAAACCGGTTCTGCCCTTGGATTCTTCCGATCATAGCGCGAAGTTGGTTCCCGCGGTTTCTTCCATTCGGTTCAGCGCCTGCAGCTGCTTGCGCATCTCGCGATGCGCGAGGTAGACGATCAGCAGCGCCGGAATCGCCACCACCAGGCCCGATTCCGTCGCCACCAGCACCTCGGAAATGCCGCCGGCCAGACCCTCCATCGAATTCTGTCCCGCCCGCGACGAAAGGCTCTCGAAGGTCCGCACCAGCCCGCTCACGGTGCCCAGCAGTCCGAGCAGCGGGGCGGCGGCAATCATGGCGCTCAGCGCAACGCGCTGCTGCCGGAACGCCTCGTGGACTCCGTTCTGCATCCGGCGCAGCGCCGCGAACTCCTCCAGCCGGCGTGGCGACGTCTGGCGGAGCTTCCTGCGGGACTGGCGCAGGGTCATCAGCAGCAGGAAGCACCGCGAATACAGCACCACGGAGAGCGTGATGATCGCGATCATCACGGGTCCCCCTCTTTCGAACAGAACCAGCAGCGCTTTCATACCGAGAGCGGTTCCTTCGCCGGCACCCGGTCCATGCCAGGCTGCGCCGCCGTGACAAACTCGAGTGCATAACGCTCCAGGAGCGACAGGTTCTTCTGGATGCGGTGGGAGAGGAATCCATGAGCCACCAGCGTCGGAATCGCCACCATCAGGCCTAGTTCCGTCGCCACCAGCACCTCGGAGATGCCGCTGGCGAGCTTGCCGGCGTTGCCCGTCCCGAACACCGTGATCAGGGCGAATGTTCGCACGAGTCCCGTGACGGTGCCCAGCAGGCCCATGAGCGGCGCGGCAGTGGCGATCACCGCCAGCAGCGGAAGCCAGCGTTCATAGTGCAGCCGTTGCCGGAGAACCACGGCATACAGATGCTCTTCCAGAATCGCCTTTGGCTGGTTGATGTGCCGCAGCCCGATGGTAAACAGCTCGCGGGTGGTGGCCTGGAGCGACCCGACGGCCTTTTGCGCTTCCGTGCGGGCGCCCTCGGCCAGGATGGTGAGGAAGCCCTCCACCGCCTCGGGTGAGTCCACCGCCATTTTCGACAGGTCCCGGATTTTCTGCAAAACCATGAGCGTGGCAATCAGCCCGACGCCCAGGATGGCATATGCCACCACCCCGCCCTTCTGGATATGCTGCCAGATCGTCCCTTTCGTTTCCCTTAGTCGGAGCGCCTTGCCCGCGGAGGCATCGGCCATGATGATGGCCGGTCTTCCCTGCAAAAAGGTCACCGCGGCCGCCGACTCCCACGCGGGCAGCCCGTAAGCGACGGGAAAAGGCGCGCCCTCGCGCGCCCGGACCGTGCCGACGGCCCCGCCTTGATCCGCCCGGAAATAGGTCTCGGGACCCACAAAGGCAAACGTGCCCTTCACCACCAGGCTGTCCTCGCCGATCATCGCGCTTCCCGGCGCGGCGTAGCCGCCGAGCGACTGTTGTACCCGTTGCAGCAGGAAATCCGCGACATCCACCGCGGTTTTCCCGTCCCCATTCTTGGACGGATCCTCAAAGGTCTGCTGGAGCGCCTGGATCCGCTCGGAGAGCAGCTGCCCCTCGCCGGGCGCCAGCCCGTCGCTGAACGCCTTCAGGCCGTCGTGCGCCAGCGTGCTCACATAACTCTCATTCTTTCGCAGCGTCTCGCCATCCCTGAGCAGCCGCCGGCGGTTCTCCAGGGACTGGTTTTGCGCCGTGTCGAGCCGGGTGATCTCCTGTTCCGCCGCGATGATGCGGTCTTCCGCGGCACGCATGGTCTTGAGCAGCGGCGCCTTTTCCCCCGCGATCCGCTCGCGGGTCCTCGTCAGTTCGTCGCTGGCCGTGCGCAGGCGCTTGGCATATTCGAGGGCCGCCCGCTCCATGGCCTCGTCGAACGTGTCCGCGGCCCGGACGGTCGTGGCGAGCAGCAGCCCAGACAACAGGTAAAGTAGAAATCCGGCTTTCATCGAGGTTACTGGTTGGAGGTTGCGGCGGTGATGTGACCCAGTTTCGCAGGCACGGCGACGAATTCGGGTTCCGCCTTGTCGTTGTAAACCGCGATCAGCCGGGCCACCTGCGGGAACGCTTCGGGATGGGCTTCCCACTGCCAGCCTTTCGGCCCCGGCGCGCCCAGCCAGACCTTGCCGGCCGCCTGATCCAAGGCGTAGCCGCGGCTCAGTCCCCAGTAAATGACTTCGAGCGACTTTGGGCCCGGTTCACCTTCGATTGTCAAAACTTCCTGGCCACAGGTCACCATCCGGTTGAACTGGGCGCAACGATTCAGCACGGTCATCGTGATCTGCATCCGCTCGGAGGGCCCCAGTTCAGTGCCCGCGAGGCTCCGGTAGGGCAGTTCCAGCGCCTCCGACAGGCGCGGCGGAAGCGAGGGGCGAAGCTGGATCAACCGATCCTTAAGTTCCTTCAGCCGGGCGTCCGTCGCCTGCATCCGGTCAGCGGCCACCTGGTTCTTTTCCTGCAGCGTCGCGAACTCCGTGCGCTCCGCGACCGTCTTCGCCTTCAGATTGTCCCGCTTATCCTCGATGGTCCTGGCCCGCTCGGAAAGCGCGTTGACCGTCGATTCCAGGAGCTCCCGTTGCGAGGCCCACTCGGTCTCCAGCCGCACCGTCTCTGCCCGGGTCTTGATCCACTCCGTGGCCGCTTCTTCCACGGAATCGACCGAGTCTGAGGCGCGCGAGCGAACGGAGGCAAAAAGCAGACAAAGAAAGAGGAGGGAAAGTAACAGGGTGAAGCGGGGCATTTTCATATTGCGGGTTTCACTTTGAGCGTACCGGTCTGTCGCTTGATAAGTCGAGACGGTTGTCACGCCGCCGCTGCCGGGCGAATCGCGCTGGTCAAACGCAGCGGGTCCAACGGGCGGGCCGGTTCTGGGAGCGGGAACATCCGGGGTGCAGCGACAGGGTTGGTCGTGCTTTTCCTGTTGCACGCCGTGTGCCAGTTCGCCCGGGCGCACCTTAAGGTTTTTTATGACAACCCCTTAAGACACGAATCCGGATGCGTTTGGTGATCCGGGGACGAAGAAAAGGTTGCACGCAACCTTCTCTGGAAGATTGGCCGCGCCAATGTGGTTGTAGATAACTCGCCTCTGCGCCCTCGACTAAATGCCGCACCGCACGGACCGCGCCGCGCCGGTCCGGGGCAAGGGCCGGCAGTGAATAGCGTTGAAAGGCGCCCGCTCTTTGCTCGCATTACCAGCATGATCGCTGAAGAAGGTACCTATCCTGCCGGCTGCGAAGTGCTCCTGCTGGAAGATGACCCTCCTTTGCGACGGCGCCTGGCAGCCCATCTGCGCACGCTCAAGGCGGAGGTCACCGAAGCCTCGACGATCGAGGAGGCGCGCCGCATCTTGCGCGACCTGCGCTTCGACTTCGCCCTCGTCGACCTGCATCTGCCGGACGGCGAGGCGCTCGAATTGTTGCGCGACGGCGCATTTTCCGAGAACACCGGCGTCGTGGTCATGACGGGGTTTGGCGGGGTAAAGAAGGCGGTGGAAGCCATGCGGCTCGGCGCGGGCGACTACCTGGCCAAACCCTTTGAGCCGGAGGAACTCCCCCTCGCCTTTGCGCGCTGCCGCTACCAGCGCAGCGCCGCCCGTCGCGACGAGCACCGCGCCAGCGAGCATGCCGCGGGGATTACCGACGAGCTCTTTTTCGGCGAGGGCCTGGCCGGTGTGCGAACGCAACTCGACATGATTCTGGCCACGGAGCGGCGGCTGGAAAAAAACCCACCACCGGTCTTGATCGAAGGCGAGACCGGGACGGGGAAAAACCTCCTGGCGCACTGGCTGCACCGGCATGGTCCGCGGGCGGGGCATCCGTTCGTCACCGTTAATTGTGCCGCGCTGACGGAGACGCTGGCCGAGTCCGAGTTGTTTGGCCACGAACGCGGGGCATTTACGGACGCGCATCATGCTCGCATTGGGTTGTTCGAAGCGGCCGACGGCGGCACGCTTTTCCTGGACGAAATCGGCATGCTGGCGGCCGCCACTCAGGCGAAAGTGCTGACGGCGGTGGAGGAAGGCACCATCCGGCGGCTCGGTGGCGCAAAGGAACTCTCCGTCGACGTGCGGCTCATCGCTGCCAGCAACCGGTCGCTGCTCGACTTGGTCGAGGGCGGTCGCTTCCGGGAGGATCTCTATCACCGCCTCCATCTCCTTCACCTCACCCTGCCGCCGCTGCGGGAACGCGGATCGGACGTTGTCGCCCTCGCGCAGCATCTGCTGGAGCGCATCGCCCAGCGCCACCGGCTGAAAGGCCTCTCCATCACCCCGGACGGCGAAGCTCGTCTGCTCGCGCAGCCGTGGCGGGGCAATGTGCGGGAACTGGCCCACGAGATCGAGCGAGCCGTGGTCTTCAGCAAGAGTCCTGAGCTGGACTTCGCCCACCTGGGCGGTTTGCCGGACACCTTGCCGGCGGCGTGGCGCAACCCGGCATGGCGGCTGCCGAACGAGGGCTTTTCCATTGATCAGGCGATTGACGACCTGGTTACCTGTGCGCTGCGGGATACGGACCACAACGTTGCCGCCGCCGCCCGCCGGCTGGGCGTGACGAGGGAGTTCCTTCGCTACCGCCTGAAGAACCAAAAAGAACCGGATTGAGCGGCCGGCATGGTCTGCCGCCTGGTTACCTACGACCACGCACGCAGTGCGGTGGGCCTTCGCCAAGGTTGCCTTCAACCATTCTCTTGCGCACGAGCAGTCCGCGGCATTGGCTGGGTGATCTTAAGATGTTTCCAGAATGGATCTTGCAGGGTGATTACGCGAACTGGCACGCCGGGTGCGGCTGGGTGGGCCCCGACGATCCCTGAGTTTCGCCCCGTCGCAAGTTCCCCATGATCATAAGCCTTCCACGCACTGACGCCCCATTGCGCACTCACCGGCTGTCGACCGGATTGCTGCTGGCTGTTCTTCTGGTCCACCTGTGCGCAGCCGGCGAGCCCGCCAGTCCGTCGACCCCCGCCCCAGGTCCTGCGGCTTCCCCCGGCCAGCCAGTTTCGCCAGATAGCGGACCCGGGAAAGAGGATTCACCCGATCCGCATGAAGCGCTGATCAAACTTTTCGACCGCGCCCGGTTCACCAACGAAGCGGCGTCCCACTATTTCGTGAGCGGCCGGCCCCCACTCCAACGCGAGCCCTTCTTTTTTCCGCCGGACCCGCCGCCTTTGGGCGCGGAGCTTCGCCTGTTTCGCCCGCCCGCAACCAGGGCACCGGCCCCGGCGGAAGGGGCGGCTTTCGTGAATGAGCTGTTTTATCCTATCCTGTGCCTCAGGCTGGCCGCCGAGGATCTGCCCAAGAGACTCCAACTCGGGCTCGACGCCTACCGGACAGCCAAGACCGGATTGCAGAATGAGCTGCGCTCACGGATCGCCCGGCTCAAAGGCGCAGACGCCGGCGTGCGGCAGCAGGATCTCGCGGAGTTCTCCCCGGTGCAGACTCCCCGCATCGCCGAACTCGAAGCCACGGCGGCGCAACTGCGGTCCGACCTCCAGCGCGGCGGGTTGTACGCGTTCTTCGCCGGGCGCGGCGATTGGAATGAATACCGCAGCTGGCGGCTCGCGGCCGGGAGCAACGAGCAGCCGCGGCCGGACACCCTCCAGATGGAATTCGAGGTTATGCGGGCGGCGGTCTGTTATCAGGACGGACTTTCTCCCGCCCAGCGACGTCTGGTGCGCGAGATCGCCATGGAATTGCAGGCGGAGATCCGCCAGTCCGAGGCGGCCGCGCAACCCGCGCGAGACACGTCCCTGATCTTCTTCCTCCCCGAGACCGCCCGCATCCGGCTGCCCGCCGATCTTCCCGCGGACCTCGCCGCAAAGGTCGCGACATTTCTCACGGTGAAAACGGCGCTCAAGGCCGAACTGCGGGCTGCGCTCTGCAATTGGGATGCCAGGAAAAGCGAGGAACGGACTCAGGCTCTGGCGCAACTTGCGGCAAAACAGGCGCCGCGGATCGCGGCCCTCGACGAAATGGCGGAGGACATCCGCCGCGGACTGGCCGAGGTGGCGAACATGCCGGGGCCGCCGGCCCCCCCGGCGCTGCCCGCCGAACTGGAGGCACGCATCTCGACCTACCGTGGACACAAGCTCGAGCTGCTCAAAGCCCTGCACGCCATGCTGGCCTCGCCCGACTCGTCCATCCGGCCGCCGGCAAAACCAAATCGGGTGCAGGAACAGGTGGCGGCCTTTAATCGCGAGAACACCGCCCGGTTCGCCGAGCTCAAATCGGAGCGGGACGGTATTCGCGAGGCGCTCGCCCAGTCCATGCGCGCCCAAGGGACGGCGCGGGACCAGAAATCAATTAACGATCTCCTGGAGGAATTTGAAAATTCGCGCCAGCAGCAGGAAGTCTGGGACCGCTACCGGGATTACCAATCGGCGGTGCTGATGCCCGGGCTGTCACCCGAACAGCGCCGCCTCCTGTATGACGCCGCAATCGAGGAACTCGCGCTGCCGCTGCCGGGCGGAGAGGTTCCGCGCTGATCCCCCCGTTTCCGGACCGCCGACCGACGCCATGCCCCGTTTCACCATCCGCCTCGCGACCGCCACGCTGCTGATCGGCGCAATCCTCGTGGCGATTTTCGCCTTGCTGGTGATCCGTTTCCGCGCCGATCTGCAGAGCGAGATTCATCAGAAGATCATCGAGCGGGACGCCGTTGTGCTTTATCCAATGGCGCGGCTGCAGGTCGAGGACAGCGAGGCGAGCAGAGCCGACAAAGCATCGAATCCCTACGCCCCGTTGACGGCCCTGCTGAAGAGCGCCCGACAGGAAGGGATGCTGGCCATTGCCGTCTTCGACCCGGACGGCAGCACGATCGAAACCGTGCCGGCCACGCAGCTCTTTGTGGAGCTGGAGATGGACGACTATCTCCGCCTTCAGGGCGGCGAATCGATCACCCGGTACCATCCTGCGTTCCCGCTTGACCAATACTTCGTCGGCGTCGCCCCGGACCAACGGCAGGCGCCGGTGCTGGAAGTGCTGCTGGCGATCCGCAGCCACAGTTCCTCCGCCATCCTGGGCTTCGTGCGCTACTACATCGACGCCCGCCCGCTTTCCCACGAGCTCGCTCTTATTGATCAACGCATTTACCGCCAGACCGCGGTCACGCTCGGCTTGGGCGCGTTGCTGGTGGCATTGGTCATGACGGCCGCCTTCTTCGGCGTCCAGCGGGCCCAGCGGGTGATCGCGGAACGAAATGAACGGCTGACGCGCGCCAATTTTGAACTCACTCTCTCGGCCAAGGCTTCCGCCCTGGGCCAGATCACGTCGCATCTCATCCATGGATTGCAGGTTCCCATGGCGGGCCTGCGAGCAGTCGTCACGGGCCGGGAAGCGGACCAGTCGGGTCCCGATTGGGCGACCGTGGCCGGCTACACCGAGCGGATGCAGTCACTGATCCAGGAAACGGTGGCCCTGCTCGGCGACGCCGGAGCGCACGCCAGTTATGAACTCACCGGCCAGGAGCTGGCTGCAACCATCCGCAGCCGCAACCAGCCGGCCGCTGCTGACAAGGGAGTTTTGCTCGAGGTCGGCCCGGGGTTTCCGGGCAAGCTCGACAGCCACCGCGGTAGCCTGCTCTGCCTTATCGCCTGCAATCTGGTTCAAAATGCGATCACCGCCACCGCCCCAGGCCGCCGCGTGGCGGTCTCCCTCGACGAGAATAGCGGCGTTGTTGTGCTGAAGGTCCGGGATGAAGGATCTGGCATCCCCGATTCCGTGCGCCAGCACCTCTTCAAGCCAGGTCGAAGCAGCCGGCCGGGCGGTTCGGGACTGGGGCTCGCCCTCAGCCAATTGCTGGCACGTCAGATCGGCGCGAATCTCGTGCTGCTGTCAACCGGCCCCGACGGAACCGTCTTCAGCCTGACCCTTCCGCGGTCGGTTTAAGTCGGGATGATGCAGTCGGATGCTTCTCAGTCGGCGGTCATCTTCATGACCTGGACCGGTCCGAGCAGTCCCGACTCCAGCAGCGGCGAGTCCTTTCTGTAGAAATTCCAGGTGACAAAAGTATACCGACCGGCCGATGGACGCGGCTGGCCTGCCGTCAACCAGGAGGGGATCTCCTTCAATGGGTGGCCCAGCGCAACCTTCTCGTCAGGCGTCGCGCCGATGCCCGTCCAGATTTCCTCGGGATTCCACACGCAGTCGTCTGGTTCCTGCTGATCGCCGATCAGCCGGTTCGGCCAGAGATTTGTCACCCGCACCTCGAGCTGGTTCTTCCCAGAAACGAGCGCGTCGGTTACCTCGACGCGGAACGGCGGCTTCCACAGAACGCCGAGATCCTTCCCGTTCAGCCGCACTTCCGCCAGGTTCTTGACCATGCCAAGGTCGAGGAACAAACGTCCTTCCCGCCTCACCCAATCGAACGCCTTCTGATAAACCGCCGAGCCGGAATAATACCGGATGCCGGGCTCATCCCGCTTGGTCCAGTCAGTGAGCGCTGCGAAATTCACCGGTCCGGGGCCGCCCCAACACGGATCGAACCGCACGGTCCACGCGCCGCCAATCTCCTGCGCCGACGCGAATTCATCCCAGTTCTTTCCGCCCACCACTGTCGAAGCCGGCTTGCGGAAAACGACAAAGACCGAGCCGTTCGGGTCGAACTTGACTGGCAGCCTCGTGAGGTCGCCCTCGATGGTGAATGTCCGGGCGTCGCGGATCTGCCCGGTCGCCGCGTCCCACAGCTCCGGCTGCCGGCCGGCGACGCGGAATGAACAGTCGACGATTCGCGCGGTGCCTTCCTGATTGGAGACGAAGTAAACCTCGGCGGTGCCGATGCGCCGGTGAATCCATACCAGGTTCGCTGCCCCCGCCTGGAAATCGGGTTTCATTTTCAATTCCGCGAGCACCTGCGTCACCGGCTTTCCGGAAATCACCCTGCCGGGGTCCCACAATTCTCCGGCGATGCGCCGCACTTCCTCGTCGCACGCCGGATAGTCCTGCAGGCTCGGCGAGCCTGCGGGTTTGGGACCGACGACGACCGCGCCCGCCCCGACCAGCGCGCGGACTTTGCGGGCGACAGGGGGCGTCATGGTGGCTCCATCCGGCAGAACCAACACGCGGTAACTCATGCCGCTGGGCAGCGCGAGCCGGCCGTGCTCCACTGTCATCTCCTTGAGAAACAGCTCTTCGCTGCAGTCGTCCCCATCGTACCCAGCTGGGGCCGTGCCCTCACCGAGGAAACAGATGTCGCCGACGAACTGCCCCGCTTGTAGGAGGTACTGGCAGCGCGCAATGTAGGTCAGCCACGCGGGCGACTGGTTCCACCAGGTTTGGGTCCGGCCAAAATGCGTGCCCCAGGGCCCCATCGTCATGCCGGGCCGGGCGTTCATCCACGGCTGATGCGCCGTCGTATGCAGGATGAGCTGGTTGACGCCCAGGCAGAACGCGCGGTCGCCCACAGCCTTCAAATCATAGGGGTCCTGCCGCCATTGCGCATATTGTGGCTGTCCGGTGAACGCTTCCGCCCCGACGATGCGTCCGCCCGAAATGTGCGCGCTGGAGGCCACCGGCTTGAGCGTTGGCCAACCCCAGGTCGACGGGCTGGCCCAGAACTCGGCCGCCACCTCGTCCGCCCGCGTCCCGCAGGTCACCGTGTCAAACGGCCCGGTGTACGGCTCGATGCTTAACCGCACGCCGGCATAGCGGTGGGTTCGCTCGGCCATGTAGCCGTAATAATTGTCGGCAAAAAGCTCGGCGATGGTCTCCTTCCAATCCCGTTGAAATCGCGCGGTCAGCTCGTCGCTGTCGACCGTCCGCTTCGTCGCCGTCACCAGCCAGGGCACGGGGTCATACCCGCGCCGCCGCCGGAACTCCTCCCGGAAGCTCGGCGACCAGTCCTGGTCACCCACCTCGTAGCTGTCGATGAAAACCTCGCGCAATGACCGGCCGGTGACCGCGCCGGCGTTCTCCAGAACTTTGGCCACGTAGCCGTCGAAATGGGCGTCGACGCCTTCGCGATCCAGCTTGTCACCCTCCAATCCGCGGGCCTCCTCTGCCGCTGGTGCGTTGGTCTTGCCCGTGGTGGTGCGGCCGAAGCGCAGGAGGACCCACCGCCCGGCGGGCGCGTCCCAGGTCAGTTCTCCACCGGCGCCCAGTCGCGCGCTCAGATCGATGATCTCCCCGTGCTTGACGGGTCCGGCCTGCTCCCGCACCGCCAGCACGGCGATGTCGCGGTAGAAGTTCCATTTCGCATCGACCTCCGGCTGTGGCAGCACACCGCTGAACCTGGCGGGACCCTCGAAGACCTGTTCCCGCCACACCACCTTCTGCATTGATTTCTCGACGGGAATCCACGGTCCGCCGCTGGAGGACCACCCCGGACAATTGTGGAAGCCCAGCTCCAGGCCCAGGCGGTCGGCCTCGGTCGCCGCGAAGCGCATCAGGCTCCACCACTCGTCGCTGCGAAACCTGACCGATCCGTCGATCGGCAATTGCCCGACATGAAAGATGAATGCCCCGCGAAGGCCGACCTGCTTCATCGCCTCGAGATCGGCCGTAATGCCTTCCCGGCTCACGCACCCGCTCATCCAATGCCACCAGGTTTTCGCCCGGGCGGATTCTGGCGGCGACCGGAATGCCTCCGCCAGGTCCCCGGGCGCCCGCACCGGCCCCGGTGGGTTGGAGGCCGCCGCCGCATCAGCGCCCCGGGTTATGGTGGCAAGGGCCAATCCCAGCGAAATGACTGCGAGCATCGGTGTTTTCATTGGGGGGCTGAACTCTGGACGAACGTTTCAACGATCTGCCGCGAGCGGGGCTGGCGCAGCGCCTGCGCCAGCATGCGGCGAAACAGTACCGGTCGTCGGCAGTGGCAGCTCGTTCGGTTCCCCGCTGAGGCCGGAAGGCACCCCATTTTCTCCCGGGAAATCCAATATATGGAGGTCTTTCTTCTTCCCCGCCGCAGCCAAGTGAATCCTGAAACCGCCACTTTCTAGCACAATTTCCCTTCGAGTGCGTTGGACGAGAAGCCAGTCTCTTCCGTTCGTCATCGTCAGGCCCGTAAGCAACACCCGCGACTCATCAATTCTCCAACGGCCCTCTGTTTTCGTAATGGCTCCATCGTACGTCATCAAACCGAGACGGAAAGTTCTATCCGGCCGAAATTCCATTTCGATGCGGGTTATAAACTCAGAATAGGAATGCCCGCCGAAGAACACGCCTTTAAGGTCTCCGGACAATTGGTTGCCTATCCAGTAGCCTTCGAGATTCGCGATCCTGACTGGCTGCACCGTGGCGCAACTGGCCACGCCAACCAATAGTGCTACGAGTAAAAAATAGTTCTTCATTCTTACCGAACAGTGTAATATGTCGCATCCTGTGTATGCCCGTTTCTCGCATGATTCAATCCATTCGTGGCTTGTGAAAATGGCGGGGCGATTTTCTGGATGGCCCATTGCCTTGATCTCGCGCAATGATGCGGTGCGCCCTCTGTTTCCGGCCGATCGGTCCACCCGGCTTCTCTTTTCCGACTCTGCGGCCTCCGTTTCCTGTGAAAAGGCTCGGGGGGCCCCTTAATTGACTTGGCTCTTTAAAACCCTCCACGTCTTCGCGAATTCGCTCCTTCACGTGAACAAATTGTCGCCGGACCGGAGAGCTCACGCAAGGACGCGAATGTGGGAAGGGCCCGGAATGAAACCGAAATCGCCAGATCCGTTGTCTTTTCATTGGGCAAATCTCAGGACGGCGGCCGAGGCTTGCACCCGGCAACTCCTGCGAAACAATCGTTCCAACCCCTTCCTGTCGTGATGCGCCATCGCCATTCCTCTCGACCGCTTTTCGCCGTCGCTTTGCTCTTCGCGGCCGCCGCCCCGCGTCTTGCGGCCGCGGAGATTCCGCCCATCGGACCAGGCCCCTACGCGGTGGGAAGCACGAACCTGGAGGTGTCGGCTCACCCGGCGTCTCCCATGGTCGACTACCTCAAGGGCAAATCGATCTCCCATCAACCGATCTACCTTGCCGATATCCTGGTTCATCCCGGCAGCGCGCTCCTCACCAAGGTGGATATTCCGGCCAATCCGGCCGTTTACGGCAGCCATGCCGGCACCAGCATGCCGCTCGTCCTTTACGCGCTCTATCCCACCTCGAGTGAGAACCGGCGCGCCGACTACAAATTTCCGTATCCGGACACGGCGGATAACGTGTTTCCCCACATGCAGAAGGCGGATGAGAAACCCATTTTCGCCGGGAACGGCGTCCGCTACCCGCTGATCGTTTATTCCCAGGGATACGAGGGGCACGGACTGTGGGATCTCGAGCAACTTAAATTCCTGGCCGCACACGGCTACATTGTCGTTGATGTTTTCCACGGGGATGGACGCGCAAGCCTTGACGCCAACCTCGGCATCCGCCCGCTCGCCCTCAAGGCAGCCCTCGACTACATTCTCAATCATCCCGATTTCGGCCCGGCGATTGACCCTGATCGAATCGGCGTGTCCGGCTCCAGCTTCGGCGGCTACACCATTCTCGCGGCTATGGGCGGAAAGTACCTCCAGTTGGCGGACTCCGCCGCCGACCCCCGGATAAAAGCCGGCTTTGGCTTGGTCCCATTCATGGGGGCGACGTTCGGATTCTGGCCGTTTACCACCGAGACCTGGCCTTTCGGAAAAGACTACTCGGGGCTAAAGTCTGTGCAGATCCCATTCCTGGCGGTCTACGGGCAGAAGGACACCAACGTCTCCCCGAAAAGCGTGATGGGGGGCATCGCCCGGATTTCCGGCCCGGCCGCGGCGGTGATGCTGGACGGGGAGCAGCACCTTCTTTCGAAAAAAGTCTGGACGGACGTCTACACCTGGGAACTTCTTTTCTTCAACACCTGGCTGCGCGGGGATGCCGAAGCGCGCAAGCTGCTCTACGGCGGCACTTCGGTTCAAGGCGGCGTGAACGACCACAAGACCTATCAACACGCCGCCCGCGCTCTCCAGCGATAGAGCCAGTCTCAGGATTCCTGGGTCGACGGAGAGCCGCCAACATCAGGTGCCGCGTCCGAACTCTTGGAGCCGATGGATCACGTCCGGGCAGGCAAGCGACGGACGTTGATCGCACCTCTTCGATCCGAACTGCCCACACTTCCGACTGGTCGATGGCTCGACGTTTCAACGAGCTGCCGCGCCGGGTGCGCCAACAGTAGGCGCGACCACCCCGGGCGTTGGCGGCGGGGGCTTGTTCGGCCGAGATTCCGGTTCTCTCCGATCAGCACCGACCAGAACTCTCCAGCGACTTCGCTCCGTTGTGTATTCAAAACGGTCGCCGACAACGCGCTCGCTCTCGGGCACCCGCAGCCAACGGGCACGCCTGAACGTCGTCGCACCTGTTGGCTGGATATAAAAATAATCAAACGCGTGCTGTGATCCGCAATAATAAGTTATGTCAGGCTGTGCCGTGAGACTATAGTGCGTAGCCTTGCGCATGAGGGTTTCTCGGTTGGCGGTGGACGTGCAACCGGAAGGGAAGAGCGCGATCAACAGCATGATGGCGGCGACGGCCGGTTTCATGGCATCAGATGGGCCTAAGGGTGTGGCATGGCGCCACACGGTCACGTTACGAGGCACTCTTCCAAGCTTCAATCAAAGATCACGTCGCGCAAAAGAGGCTCAGAACGCACCTAAACGAGGCCGACGCTCCGCGAGCTCTGCGGCCTCCTGTAAAATGGACTGGTTCTAAAGCGGTTGCGGCAGGGAACATCCGGATCAGCGGAGATCGAACAGCAGCGCCTCGCTTGGCTGGGTTGCGGTGAGCGTGAGAATCCCCGCTTCTTCGGCGCTCACGCCGTCGCCGGTCACGAGCGCAACGCCGTTCAGTGCCAACTCCCCCTCGGCGACCTGCAGCCACGCGCCCCGACCCGGCCTGAGCTCATGCGTCACGGTTTGTCCGGGCTTGAGCCGGATGCGAAAGATGTCGGCGTCCTGGTGAATGGTCGCCGAGCCGTCGCGTCCGTCGGGTGAAATCACGAGCACTTTCGAGGCGTCCGCCTGCGCGGCTGGCGGGTGCCACTCGGTGTAGCTCGGCGTGAGGCCGCGCTCGCGCGGCAGGATCCAGATCTGCAGAAAATGGGCCGGCTTGTCGGATAATGGATTGAACTCGCTGTGCGTTACTCCCGTGCCCGCGCTCATGAGCTGGATCTGGCCCGGTTTGAGCACGCGACCGTTGCCCAGGCTGTCCTTGTGCGCCAACTCCCCTGCCAGCACGTAGCTGAAAATCTCCATCTCGCGGTGCGGATGCGTGCCGAACCCCTTCCCCGGAGCGACCCGGTCGTCGTTGATGACCCGCAGCGAGCGGAACCCCATCTGGGCCGGATCGTGGTAATCGGCGAACGAGAACGTGTGATACGATTTCAGCCAGCCATGATCGGCTAGGCCGCGCTCGTCCGCCCGCCGAATATGTAGTTTGGATACGGTTGCTTTCATCGGAGCAACATACCCCTCGCACGCGAAGTCGCAACTGCCGCCGAACAGCCGGAAGGGAATCTGCACGACAATGAGACAATCACTGCGGTGAATACCTACGCGACCGTCGCGAGGTTGGCGAAGCGAAATCCCCTTGCAGGAATTTCGTCGCACCCGGCAATCCCGAAGACGATCTGCTCATGCGCAATTTCTCCACCATGACGTGGTCCGAGATTTGTCTCCGGCTGCCCTAAGTTGAGCCGCGGCCGGTTTCTCCCGACGCCCTGACTCAACCTGGGATGGGCGTCTGCGTGCTATTTTCCAGCCAGGCCGCGGGATCGTCCCTCCGCCGAGATCAGAGCGGGGAGGTCGTTGTCCGGACGATCAAGATAGAAGTAAGCACAACTGGACACATCGTCCTGCCGCTCAAAAAGCCCGTAGGGGGCGAGCTTCGGATCTTCCCAATCTACAGTTCGGCCCGGCTCGATGGAGCGGAGCGAGCTTTGGGCCGCGCGAAATGAAGTAACGGATTGGGGGTCCCAACATCCGATCTGCTGGAGCGTGACGCGGAGATCAGAATGAAAAAAGATGGGATCGGGGACATGGTAGCGATAAAAGCAGAAACTCTGCGTTTCAGGGTTCGCGTAGGGGCAGCCCTGGTAGAGGTGAGCATACGTGCCCAGCCCCCAACCGGAACCGGCGTAGTCCTCGCAACCGGTGCCGCAAAGGGTGGGATTCGCGGTATCCCCATCGAGATACGCCTTCACTTCGCCTTCACCCCACCAGCTCTGGAAGAACTGGTGCTGGTCCGCGATCACGCCAATGTTGACTCCGAGAAAGCGGCCGCGCCCCGACACCTTGGGGAGGATGGTGTAATCGCGGCGGAGTTCAGTTGGATTCTCGCGGTTGAACCAGGCATGGAAATAAAGCACATCGTCGCCGTGCCGGTCACCGATTGTGTAGTCGACATCATAAAAGAGCATGTCGATGTCGGCGCTAGTTTCGTTGACCAGCAGCACCTTCATCCCGGTGCGAAATGGCATCGGAACCACACAGTTGAAGCTGCGTCCCTCCGGGCTGGAAAACAGGGCCGATTGAAACGCGGCTGACCGGCCAAGTCCCACTCCAAAAAAATCCCCGAGCGGAGCGCTGATGGCGGGCTTTTTCGCCCCGTCCCAGTAGAATTCGATCCGCACGCCTCGCAATGTCTGAGGCGTCCGTTGACTGATCGTCAGCCAGATCCGGTGAATCATCCCACTCGTGTCCCGGGCCTCGGCGAGTATGGCGGTGGCACCCGCCTTGACGGCAACACAAGGCCGCCCTTTGCGCCCCTCCTGGGTCAGGCCGCCCTGGCCTTTCGTCCCCTGCGGGTTCTCCGCGCTCGCCCAGCGAGATTCCACACCCGGCACCATCCGAAAAAGATCTTCCGCCCGCATGGGGTGACAACAGAGCAGAAGGCAGGAGGCGACGAGAAGAAACTTCTGGAGTTTCACGATGTGAAGGCTGGCCCGCACGAGAACATTGGAGTCGGTCCAAGGCGTCGGTCAATGCTTGGCCAGCTGGTCGGCCGCGAGGATGAGGAACACGTAGTCCGAGGTCGGGTAGCCCATGCAGTACTCTCCCTGTTGCCACAGGAAGGGCCACTCGAGCAACTCGGGAAAGTCGGGGCGAATGAGCGCCGTGCCGGAGGCGATGCCACCGGGGATGTAGGACCAGTCGGCCCGGTTCATGCCGTAGGCTGGGATCATCGACTTCGCGCCCACTCCGGAAACGAACGAGGCCGTGTTGGGACCGGGGTGGCAGCCGAGAATGAAATTGACCGCATCGAGCATGTAAGTGTCAGGAAAGATGTCCGGGGCGCCCGCATGCAGGAAGAATTGCTCCACGCCAAAGCGCTGGATGTCCCAACCGGCTCCCCAGACTTCCGGCGTGTAGGGAATGCCGTAGGGGGTGATTCTTCCAAGGGCATCCACCCGCACCCGGTAGGCGCGCAGCGCCGTCCTGATCTTGTCGGTGTACGCCGGGTCCTTGACCAGACCCAGGGACCGGGCGCCCAGCCAGCCGACGCGGTCGATCTGTTGGACGGTTTTGTCGCGAAGGCTCACGATCACGTCGGCGTATTTCTTCTCGCCCGTGCTCTGGTAGAGCTCTATCGCCGGCTCAAGCCGTTCTAAGGAGATGTCGGGCGCTTTGGCGCTGGCCCAGAGCTCCCGGGCAATGCGCAGGCAGTCGTTGGCGAGGGGGTCATTGAAGCCCTTGAGGGCGCGGTAGGCGGCGGCCAGGCCGCCCGCCGTGTCTAACTCCCGGCGCGGGTTCTCCTCGGTGAAAACCCACCGGTCGTCCGCGGAGCCCGGCGATCCGAGCGGCGGGAGATGGTCGATCTTCGGCTCCGACTGGTCCCCCGCCACGGCCGCCGCAGCGAGCACCTTGAGCGCGGCGCCATCGGTGTCGTGAAACACGAGGTTGTCGGTCATGCCAGCCGCGTCGCCGAGGAAGGTGTACTGGTGCAGCGAGGCGTCCTGGATTCCCCGGTAGAGCCGGCCCAGCGAATTGTAGCCGCCGACCACCGTGAGCACGCCGTGCTCGATCTGCTGGAGGATATCCGGCTTCCCGTCGGGCTGGTGGATCTCAACAATCCGGGCCGCCTGATCGATCGAGGTGTTGTCGAGGTCGGGATGGAACAGCTCCCAGGCGAGCGCCAGCCCGTGAACCGTTTCGATCTGCGACTCGATCCGCAGGTCGTGATCCCCCGCGTCGTACCACCCACCCCGGTCCAAGCCGGGGACATGCTCGCCCGGCTGGTATTTCGTCAGGGTCGAAGGGCCCTGTTCATAGCCGTCAAAATGGTTATGGTTCACCGGGGCCATGAGCGCATCATCGCTGTGCGCGAGGCCATGCCAGACGCGGTATTTGTCATTCACGCGCATGTGGGCCATCTGTACCGGCAGGAAATACTCGACCGTCGGTTGCCAGACGTTGCGCTCGAACACGCGGTCACTGATTTGGAACACGCTCGAGCGGCGATCACCGTACCCGACCTGGTACATCCCGGGCTTTACTACGTCCGTGAAGTCGAATTGGAGGTAGTGGGACCGCAGGAAGCACCCCCAGTTCCTTGCGGGGCGCTCGGCCACGAGTTCGGCGCCTGTCTCCGTGATGCGATAGAGCGCGGCCGGATGGAAATCGGTCTCGTGCCGGTCGAGCTCGACGACCGCGATCTTTTGCTGTCCCGGGTAATAGCCGACCTGGGAGACCTGGATGACGGGCTCGGACTTCCAGGCGGGGATCGCGTGCGGACTGACGCGCCATTCGATGGCGCCCTTCGTCGCGCCGGCCGGAACCAGCGCCCGAACCACGAACCAGCCGTTGTTGTGCTTGGCCCGGCCGTCAAGGAGCTGTAGCTCGCCCCCGCGCATGGCCTCGATCGTCATGCGCTGCAGGTCCGACTCCGGCGCGACTGCGAGCTTTTTCCCGTGGCCGAGTGGAGCGAGCTCGTAGTCGCCATTGGTGTCGGCCCCCGGGCCGTTCGCTTGCCGGGGAAAGATGCCGAACTGGCCGCCGATCTCAAAGGATTTGCCGAAGAGGGTGCCGGGATAGAGCTCGAGATTAAATCCGACACGCCCGATCCATCCGGTCGGCAGGGGTTCGTCGAGATCGACGATGATGCAGAAGGCCGCGCCGTCCGGCTTCACCTTGACCACGTAGCCCAGCTTCAGGTCGGGATAGCCGATCGGATTGAGGCCCTTGCGGTTCCTGGTCTCGTCCGGATAGGTCATGCGCACGCTGATTTCCTGCGCGTCGCGGTTGACCGTGCGCGGCCCGACCGCCGGCGTCGGCTGCCACTGGCCGGGCGTGGGATCGAGCCGGAGATCGCCATTCGTCGCGACCCTCTGGCCGTTCTGGATGACGCTGACGCCGCCCTGGTGGCCTTCGGGATAGAAATCCTGCGCCAGCATCACGTTGAGCCCGGTCATCTCCAGGTATTCCTGATCGTTGATGGAAAGTGTCTCGGCCGCGGGTTGTGGCGGGGCCGCGCGGGAGTTGAGCGCAAGGGCCAGCGCGAAGGTTGAGAACACTGCTTGTCGGAGGTTCATAGGTTTCAAATTGCAGGGGGATGGTCGCCCGGGAGCCCGGCAATACGCAAGTCCGACAGACCGCCAGCCCGAAGATTTCACACCCGGAGGTGCGAGATCTTCGCCCTGTCGGGGCACCTTCGTCGAGGCAAGCCGCGACGGAGTCGCTCTGGCAGCCGCAGGCCAGATGGAAATCTCGCGCCAAAGGTTGGCGCGGCGATGAACTATTCGGGTTAGCGTCGGTCGAAGATCAATGTTTGCTCGACTTTTCCCGGTCCCCGGAACGAGTCCGAGACGGCATGGATGGACAGTCGATCCCCCTGTCTGAGGATGGTCCAAGTCTCCAGCCTCTTCAGCTTCGTTCCCGGCGGCCCCCAGACGAGCGCGATCACCGAGTCCATGATGAGCGTCGATCCGTCGGCGCTCATCCGGGCCACCGTGGTGCGCGGGGACCTCATGAACTCCGACTTCGATTCGCTTCCATCGAGCACGTACTTCGCCTCGGTGGTCTCATCGTCGGTGAATTCGCGGATCACGGTTGAGCGCACCGTGAGGACATTGCCCTGATGGGTGACGATCAGTCTGGCAGGAGAGAATCCGGCTCCCATCGGACCGAAGTCGCTCATTTGCTCATTGAGGACCCAGGTTCCCGAAAAATCAGCCGGCGGAACCTCGATATGCACTGGCGGCAATCCGCACGCCTTCCGATAGGAGGCCGTCACCTCGGCATAGGCCGGATCGTCCAGTCCGAGCATGCGCCCGGTTCCCATGATCACGGCGTACTGTTTCCTGGTGGTGTTGCGCACCATGCCTGACCAGGTTGAGTAGTAGGTCCACAGCGGCTGCCTCTCCATGATCTCCGGGACCGGAGGATTGCCGACCTCGGCCAGGGCGAGCGGTTTGCCCTGCGAGAGCTTCACCAGGCTGTCGTAGTACGATTGGGCAAAATCGCTTCCGTAGACATCGAGCCCGAGCACATCCACATATTCGATCCCGGGGAAATATTTCGCGTGTTCGCGTTCCGGTTTGTCGCTGACGCGGTCCATGCTCCACAGCCAGAGCAGATTCTTTAGGCGGTGGTGGTTGACCAACCGGTCGAAGATCTGGCGATAAAGCGCCGCGGTCGTGTACGGACCTTCCGTGCGCCCGCCCCACCAGAACCAGTCGCCATTCATCTCGTGGTACGGCCTCCAGAGAATCGGCACGCGGGCGTCCTGCAGCTGCTTGAGGTATCCCGCGATGACATCGACCTGCGCGGCCCAGTGATTGTAGAGGGCGGTGCCCGGCGTGAGGACGTCCTTGAACTGCTCGTCGAGGAGCTGGCCTTGCACGCTCTTGAGCATCTTGGAATCGCTACCGGGCAGCGCGCGAAAGGTGACCGGCTCGTCGGCGGTGGGAGGCACCGCGTGCCAGCACAGGCTGATGATCGAGCCCATCTTGTGCTGGCGGATGGCTTCCTCCACGATGGCAGGCCGGTTCAGGGTGGAATCCATGTCGCCCGCTTTTGCGAAGCCGAAGTCGGAGGTCCAGACCGCGGGATATTTGCCAATGTAGGAGGCGGCAAAGCGTGAATTCCGGTCACCGCCGCTGGGGGGATTGTGCTGGCCGGTCAGGGTGTAGCGGCCGGAGATCTCCTGGAGCGTCGCCAGCAGCGCAGCGGCCTCGGGCAGTGCATCCGGAGTGACCGGTTTGATGACCGGGTTGGCGCCGAATAGCGCGGTACCCAAGAACAGCGGTAGCGAGGCCAAACCTAACGTTGTGCGGAGTGAGTTCATGGTGATTGGCTGAGGAGAGAACCAGAGCAGCAGGGTAAATCAGGGTTGGACGATGACCGTTTTCCGGAGGTTCAGGTCGGAGTCGCGCGAGGAGGTGCCGACAAGCAGTTCGACGGGACCCGACTCGACGGTCCAGGCATGGGAGGCAACGTCCCAGTAAGCGAGGTCGGCAGCGTGAACCGTGATCCGGGCGGTGCGCGTCTGGCCTGGTTCCACCGTGATGCGCTGAAAGCCCCGGAGCTGCTTGGGCGGGCGCTCGATTTTCGATTGCGGGTAGCGCACGTACAGCTGGACAACTTCGTCGCCCTTCCGGCTGCCGGTGTTGGCGACATCCATGCTGACCACAACTGATCCGTCGCGTGGCAGCGTGCCTGCAGATTGCAGATTGGAGAGCTTGAAGCTCGTGTAACTCAAGCCGTAGCCGAACGGGTATTGCGGCTCCTTGTCCGAGTACATGTAGGTGCGACCATGACGAATGTCGAAGTCGTCCATCGGCGGAAGCTGGTCGAGGGACTTGGGCCAGGTCTGGACAGTCTTGCCGCCTGGATTGTAGTCGCCGAAGAGCACATCGGCAAGGGCGTTGCCTTGCTCCTGGCTGGCGTGCGTGATCTGCAGGATCGCCGGAGCGTTCGCGGCGGCCCAGGGCATCGCGTAAGGGAAATTCGCGACCAGGACGACGACGGTTCGGGGATTCGCCGCGCAGACTTTGCGGATAAACGACTCCTGGTCGGGCTGCAGGACGATGTCCTTGCGGTCCACGGCCTCCTTGCCTTCGCTGGGCGAGGTGACGATCTCCCAGCCGGCGTTGCTTTCCGGATGGTTGCCGATGCAAACAACCGCGATGTCGCGCTTCCTTGCCTCCTCGATGGCCACATCGCTCATGTCGGCGGCCCAATTAGTGTCAAACTTGGCCGGGCCGAAGATGAAGGGTTGCGCATAATCCTCGATCCCTTCGCGGGGAGATACGCGATACGGTGGCGTGCCCGAGTAGTAGTCGAGCAGGACGGTATTGGCCATCGGCCCGACGACGGCCACGGACTTGATTTTCGCGGGATCGATGGGGAGCAGTCCCTGGTCGTTCCTGAGCAGGACAATCGATCTGCGGGTGACCTCGCGGACGAAGGCGCGAGTGGCCGAATCGTTCCACGGCTCCGGCCCGGCTTCGCGCCCAATCTTCGCGTAGGGCACTCTCTCAGGAGGATCGAGCAGTCCCAGATTGATGAAGAGCCGGAATTTCCCGCGCAGGGCCTGGTCGAGGTCGCGCTCGCTGAGCAGGCCGCGATGGAGGGCTTCGGTGACCGGCTCCTTGCTGCGATCGAGAAAGAGGTTGATTCCCGCCTTGATGCAGGCGGCCGCGGCTTCCGGCAGGCCGGGGAAGGCCTTGTGCTCGTTGACGAGGTTGCTCATTCCGCCGCCGTCGGTGCAGATGATGCCGTCGAGTCCCCACTCCTTCATCACGATCTCCCGCAGCATCGGGTGCACATGGGCGGGAATGCCGTTGATGGCGTTGTAAGCCGCCATCATGGCGTTGGCCTTGCCCTCGCGAATGGCCATCTCGAACGGCTTGGCGTAATATTCGCGCCAGAGGCGTTCATCGAAGTCCGCCGAAAAGTGGACTCGCCCGTCCTCGTGGCTGTTGGCGAGGAAATGTTTCAGCAGGCTGGCGGTCTTGAGGTACTTCGGATCGTCGCCCTGCAGGCCTTTGGAAAAGGCGATCGCGAGCGAGCCGACCAGAAACGGGTCCTCGCCATACACCTCCTCCGTGCGACCCCAGCGGGGATCGCGGGCCAGGTCGGCGTTCGGGGCCATGATGATCAATCCGGAGCGCTTGTATTTCTCGCTTTGAAACAGGTAGCGGGCCTCCAGGGCTTCCTGCGCGGCAACCCGCTGAATCAGTTCGGGATCCCAGGTCGAGGCGAGGCCATAGGCCTGCGGAAATTGGGTGGTGGCGGTGGGGTTCATCTTGCCCCAGTTGCTTGGTCCGCCCTGGGCCACGCCATGATAGCCTTCGGCGGTGAAGGTGCCGGCCACTCCCAGGCGGGATACCGATGGCATGAAACCGAGGCAGTCGATCTTCTCCCCGAGGGTCATGCGCCCGATGAGATCGTCGATGCGCTGCTCCTTCGGCAGATCGGGGTTGCGGAAGGGGTAGTCGTAGGTCGGGGCGGCGCCGGCCGTGCCGGCCCCGAGCAGCACCGCGAGAATGACGGGGTGGATTCTCATGATGGGAGTGCCTGCGCAATGGTCGGACAGAAGGCGGATCCGCGATTGGTTCATCATGGATGGTACCGGGCTACTGGATCTTGCCGTTCATCGCCGCCTTGGCGAATTCTCCCGATGCATTGAGCTCGTAGTTCCAATTCTTGATCAGCGTCGGTCCCCACGTCGGATCGAAGCACCACACCGTCCAACTAATGCCTTTCCCCTCCAGATACTTGATGATCTCCGGACCATAGGTGGCGTTGCGCGCGCCCGGACCGGTCGGCGACGACGCGGGTGTTTCACTGTTCGGCGGCGGTGGCTTCGGGAACCCGCCGAATTCAGTGGCGATGACGGGGTACTTGTCTGCAACAAAGCCGAAATCCAGCTCCCACTTTGGCTCCCAGGGTTGCGGCCGCTTGTTGGCATAGGGGTGGACGGAGTACGCGATGCGCTCCGCGGCGATCGGATCGAGGCGGACGGGCGTCAGATCGTACGCCCAGTCGAATCCGGCCACCACCGGGATTGCCTGGGGATCGGCCGCGCGGATCATCGTGATTTCGCTTTCCACGAGCTTCTTCCAGTCGCCCCAGGTAACCGGTCCCAACTGATCGCGATAGGTGGTGGGTTCATTGAAGAGCTCAAAGAAAACGACTGTGTTGTGGCCAGCGAAATGCCGGGCCATGATCCGCCAGAAATTGAAGGTTTCCTTCCGGGTCGTGTCATACATCGGGTCCTGAAAGACCTCCGTCTCGAGGTTCCCGATGCTGTGCCAGTCCAGCATGACATACATTTCGAGCTCCGTGCACCAGCCGACGGCCTGATCGAGCAGCTTGAGGTATTCAGCCGGCGTGCGTTCGCGCCAGGCGACGGGATGGATGGGGATGCGGACCAGTTTTGTGCCCATCTCCTTGACCTTGATGAAATGCTCCTTGCTCCAATGCCCCTGCATTTCGAGCTTGTCTGGGTCCGAGATCGCCAATCCGCGGAAGAGGACCGTGTTGCCGTTCGGGTCCACGAACTTGTTTCCTTTGACCGAGATCAAAGGCAGTTTCTTGCTGTCGACCGTGTAGGGTCGCTGACCCGGAACCCGGTCCCGCCACCACGCATGGGTCCGGGGTGCGCTCGGCGGACTCGAGTCCACCGCCTTGGCCGGCTCGTCCTTCGCCCGGGTCAGGTTCATCTTCATCCCGTCGCCGAAGCCCACGACCTCCATCGAGATTTCGTCGTCCGAGACGAGCTGGCATTTGTACTCGATGGCATTGCCGTCAAACTCGATCGCGAAGCCGAACGCCGAGCCGTTCACCTTGCCGCGCTTGATCTCATTGGCGCCCATCGGGGAGTCGACCGTGCCGGTCAACTGGTCGCCCTTGACGGCAAAGGTGAAGAACAGATCGGGACCGGTGCCGCCGTCCGGCGAGGGCAGCGAGGTCTTCCATCTCCCATTGATATTTCCGGCGAACGCCCCCGCGGTCGAGCCGGCGAGCAGCAGCAAGGCAAGCACCCAGTTTTTCATCGGTGATGTGATTGGAAAAGTGTTTCTGGGCCAGCCGCTGCCCGGGTTCATGGTTGCAATCATCGCCCGCGCGCCGGGAGTGTTTCTCACGACTCGCGGCGAGCATACTCCGCCCAACCCTTGAAAACCATGAAGAATGCGACCGTCCCGATCCATCTTCTCAAAGATCACTTCAGACGAAAGGCGCGGAACGAGTGCGGCGGCACGGTCAGTGACATCGCATTTTTTTCGGGTTTTGGCGGCTGGCCCCACCGGACCATGCTATTGCGCGTCTCGCCCTGGATGGTCTCGCCGGTGATCACATCCTGAATCTGCGGGTGGTCGAGACCGACGGTGACGGCCACCTTGACCGGCTCGTCGAGAAAGGACTCCACGACGAAGGTGCCGTTGTCGTAGACGAAGAGGCTGACCTTACCGGGTGCTTCGAGTTGCACCGGGAGGTGGGCGGTGATCGTGGCCCGGATACGGTTGAGCACGGGGGCGGGAAGGTTGTAGAAGTCCGAAAAATTGTCGGGAATGGTCAGCACATAGAGATGGCCGGTGGCGTAAGCGGCGTCGTGGAGCAGGGGCCAGCCGCTGTCGCCGTCGATCCCCGAGACGAGTTCCCAGGAGTCGTTGGTGAGGTACTCGATCTGGGGAATCAGGACGGAGCGCTGGCCCTCGATGAAGTTCCAGCCCACCGTGTAGCTCTTCACGTTGGCGACGCGCCCCGAGTCCCTGATTTCGGCAATGCGCGAGAGGCTCCGGTCCTGGAGCGCCTTCAGCAGGCCGGAAGTGATCACCACCTTCTTCCCGGCGACCAGTTGCTGCTCGATCCGGTCCACGATCGTGGGATCCGTCGCGGCCTGGGCGGTGAGGAGAATGATGGAGTCCCCGGCCGGGAATTCCGGCACGATGTTCATCGGGATGCCGGCGGTGCCGAGGTAGTTCTGGAGGAACGCCTCGTTCGTGGAGTGGAACGGCTTGTAGGACTTCAAGCCGATGGGGTTGCCCAGCGCACCGAGCACCTTGTCCACCGCCTCGAAGCTCACGCCGGCAGCGCGGGCGAACGTGGTTGGGGTGACGATGCTGCCGTCGGGCTGCGGCACGGGCTTGAGCATCTCATCGAAGCTGAAGCTGGTGCCCTGATTCTGCCAGGGGCCGCGGAGCTGCGGACCGAAGGGCGTGAGCGCCCCCCGGAAATCGAAGAGGGTGATCTCGCGGGCCTTGGCGAACAGGGTCAGCCACAGCTGTTCCGCATAACGATCCATGGTGCGCGAGCCGTAGGTATCCACCCAGCCGCCGCCGTTGCGCCCCGGGGCAAGGTTCTCGAGGTAGCGGATGATGTTGTAGCTGAGGTAGGGTTGGAGGTGCTGCGCCGAGGTGACGGCGTCGCGCGTCTCCGTGCCGGTGTAGATGCCGTCGAACCGGCTGGGGCCATCCGCGAGGTTGAAGCCCAGGCCGGAGAAGTGGTCGTACCAATTGGGGTATTTGATCACCACTTTGACCTTGGGGTTGACGGCCCGGGCGGCGCCAATGACCAGGTCGCGGGCGGCTCCAACCATCACCTCAAGGCGGTACTCGGTCCAGGAACGGTTGCTGCGGGCCGCGATGTCCTGGGCGGACTTCGTCGAGGTGAAGAAAAAGTCGTCGAGAATGAACTCGTCGAAGTTCCGGGCGGCGTGCTCGGCGATGCTCTTCACCTTCGCCCGGTGCTCGGGGTTGGCATACGAGAAGGTCTCGAAGCGGTTGGCCTCGTCGACCGTGTAGGTGATGCCGCCGGCGACGGCGACGTGGTGCGCCGCAAAGAACGCCTTGGCCAGCTGCAGCGTGGCGTCGGGGACGATGAGACCATCGCGGTGCACCTCGAGATACACCTTGTCCACGTGAACCTGGGAGGAGATGGTCTTCCAGCGCGCCTCCAGCCAGGCCGGATCGCCCATGTGCGTAACTTCCTGGGCGCGGCAGTAGACCGCCACCTTGAAATTGTCGTACGCGGGGAGCGAGGGGATAAACCCCAGTGCCACCGCTAGAACGAGCAGCGGGCGTTGATTGGGGAGTTTCATGAAAGGTTGGGTGAGCAAAGGCGGTTCTTGCGACTGTGGGGCGCGGACTCTAGTTCAATCTGCTGTGGGGAAACTCAATTTAACCTGAAGGGTTGGCTCTGATGCAGCAAAATTTCCCTGGTCCCCGCAGGCGTCAATATCGCCGAACGCGGCTTAACGATTTCTAAAGGTCCTCGGCGCAATGGTGGGACATCGCACGCGCCTCCAACGATGAAGTCACTTCAAATCAAGCATGACCCGGCTCCTTGGCAACGCCTGGCCGCGACCGCGCCGGAGGCGAACGGCGCTGCAGAGGATGTCAACGCCGGCCACCAGGGAGCTTAACCCATCCCCATGACGACGATTGCAATGATTACAGATCCATCCGTTGCCGGACGCACCGCTGCCGGTCGGCAGGTCACCCGGATTCTGGTGGCGGCGCTCCTGTGCGCCGCCTCGGCATTCGCGGCCGGTGATTTCACCAGGGGAGTGGGCGTCTATCCGGGCGATCCGGCGGCATTCCACGGGCCGACACTGGTCCCGGAGATCGCGACGTATCGCAATCTCGCACTGCATCGTCCGGCGACGGCCTCGAACAATTATGATTTCAGCCTGACCGCCCAGTTGATCACCGACGGGATCATCGATCACCGTCTGCCCCGCTGGCTCGTCTGCTCGACCAGTTCCGGGGGAATCCTACCGAGGTCCGAACGCGAAAACCTCGTCGACCAGTACCCGTCCACCGGGGTCGACATCACTGGCACCAGGGGATGGGTGCAGGTCGAACAGGAGGGGCGTTATGAACCCCGAACGGTCGACCACATTGAAGTAACCGCCAGCGCCCAAACCGACGACCAACAGCCCCAGCGCTGGACGTGCGTCGTTGACAGCTCCGACGATGGGAAGAACTGGACGGAACTCGGCCGGTCCAGCGGCGAGGAAAGCCTGGCCAGGGTCGCCTTCTGGCAACCCAAGCTGATCAAAGCTGCTTTTGACCTCGCGACTCCCGCGCCCGCCCGTTTCTACCGCGTCCAGATGGACGCCCCCTCGGTGACCGCCTGGCGTGTCGGCGGCCTCGATACGTTTGCCCAGGGACGGCCGGTCTACCTCGGCGGCCCCCATGATTTCACCAGTGCTTGGAAGAGCACCGGCAATGCCGCGGAATGGGTCCAGGTCGACCTGGGCGCCGTCTGCACCTTCGATCGGGTGGTTTTGCACTGGATCCAGCGCGCCGCCGAGGGCGCGATCCAGGTCTCCGACGACGGGGCGAACTGGCGGACCCTCCGGCCGCTCACGGCCACTGTCGACGAATATCCGCTGATCCCGTCGGCGAGCGGCCGCTACGTGCGGGTGCAGTTGGCGCGTCCCGCCGCACCCGACGGTTACATCCTGAGCGAACTGCAGGTCTTCGGGCGCGGCGGCCCCCTGCCCCGGGCCCAACCCGCCCCCACCCCGCGCCCCGGCGCACGGCAGGACCTCGTGCGCGGATCGTGGCGCATCCAGCGCGATTCGCTGGTGACGCTCGAGGGCGAGGCCCTCTCGCATCCCGGCGTGGCCTGCCAGGACTGGCTGCCAGCCACGGTGCCCGGCTCGGTGCTGGTGAGCTACTGGAACGCCGGCGCGTTGCCGGATCCCAACTACGGCGACAACCAACTGCAGATCTCCGATTCATTCTTCAACGCGGATTTCTGGTATCGCGACGAGTTCACCATTCCTGCCCCGGGTCCCAGCCGGAAGGTCTGGCTTAATTTCGACGGAATCAACTGGAAGGCCGACGTGTATTTCAACGGCGCGCGCCTGGGCCGCATCGACGGCACCTTCTTGCGGGCGCGCTTCGACGTCACGACCCTCGCCCGCCTGGACGGGATCAACGCCCTCGCGGTTCGCATCCACAAGCCGGCCACACCCGGCACCGTTCGCGAAAAGACCGCCGACGAACCGTGGAGCAATGGTGGCGCGCTCGGCGTGGACAATCCGAGCTTCCACGCCACCGCGGGCTGGGACTGGATTCCCAGCATCCGCGGACGCAATATCGGCATCTGGTCCGATGTCTATTTGACCACGACGGGGCCGGTGGTCCTGGAGCACCCGCTGGTCTCCACCAAGCTCCCGCTGCCCGAAACGAGCAGCGCTGATCTGACGGTCGAGGTCACCCTGCGGAACACGGAATCCACGCCCGTGGCCGGGGTGCTGCGCGGTCAGTTCGGAGACGTGCATTTCGAGCAGGCCGTCGAGGTGCCCGCGACGGCATCCACGGTGGTCAGGCTCGATCCATCCTCGGTCGCCGCCTTGCACCTGCGCAACCCCCGGCTTTGGTGGCCCGTTGGCTACGGCGAACCGGATCTTTACGATGTGCGCCTCGCGTTCGATACCGCCGCGGGCGTGCCTTCCGATTCCACGATGTTCCGCGCCGGGGTGAAGCAGTTCACCTGCGCCGATGAAAACGGCGCGCTGAAGCTGTTCATCAACGGCCGCCGGTTCATCGGCCGCGGTGGCAATTGGGGCTTCTCGGAGTCCAATCTGCTTTACCGCGCCCGCGAATACGAGGCCGCCGTTCGCTATCACCGCGACTTGGGCTTCACGATGATCCGCAACTGGGTCGGCCAGGTCGGCGACGACGCCTTCTTCGAGGCCTGCGATCGCAACGGCGTCGTGGTCTGGCAGGATTTCTGGCTTGCCAACCCGCTGGACGGCCCGGACCCGGCCGACAACGCGATGTTTCTGCAGAACGCCGCCGACTTCATCTACCGGATTCGCAACCATCCCTCGGTGGGCCTCTATTGCGGGCGCAACGAGGGCAATCCGCCACCGACGCTCAATGACGGGCTCGCCCGGCTCGTCGCCACCCGTCACCCCGAGATTCGCTATATTCCGAGCTCGTCCTTCGGGGTCGTCAGCGGGGGCGGCCCCTACCACCTGATGCCGGTCAATTTCTACTTCGACCAGCGTGCCACGACCAAGCTGCACAGCGAACTCGGCATGGCGAACATTGTCACCCTAGACAGCCTCCGGCAAATGATGCCGGCGGCGGACCAGTGGCCCCAGGGCCGGGTCTGGGGCCTGCACGACTTCACAACGCGTGGGGCCGTGCGCGGAGGTTCCCTGCGGGAGACGATCGAGAAATCCTATGGGGACGCGGCGAACGCGGCGGAGTGGGTCGAGCTCGCGCAGTTCACGAATTACGACGGGCATCGCGCGATGTTCGAGGCCCAGGGCAAACACCGCATGGGCATCCTCATGTGGATGAGCCATCCGTGCTGGCCCTCGTTTGTGTGGCAGACCTACGACTATTACCTTGAGCCCACCGCCGGCTACTTCGGGGCGAAGAAGGGCTGCGAACCCCTGCACGTTCAGTGGAACCCGCTGGACGGCACCGTCGAAGTCGTAAATTACAGCGCCGGCCACCGCCCCGGACTCAACGTCAAGGCCGCCATCCTCAATGCGGACGGCACGGTGAAGGGGGAACAGACGGCGACGATCGACAGTGCCGAGGACAGCGTCCTCTCACCGATCAAGCTGGCCTTCCCGGCGAACGGGCTGTCGCCCCTGCATTTTCTGCGGCTGACGCTCACCGAGGATGGTCGAACGATTTCGGAGAATACCTATCTGCGCAGTCTCTCGACCTACGAGATTCCCGGGTTTTCCTTCGGTCCGTTCCACCTCCCGGCCTACCCGGCATTTGATTTTCGCGTGATCCGCACGCTGCCGAAGGCGACCCTGCGCCGCGCCACCACGGCCGAGCGTCAGGGCGACCGATGGATCTTGTCGACGGAACTCGAGAACACCTCGCAGACCCCGGCGCTGCTGGTCCGCCTGAAGGCGGTGCGGGAGCAGAGTGGCGACCGCATCCTTCCGGCCCTCCACGAGGACAATTTCATCACGCTGATGCCTGGTGAGAAACGCCTCCTCCGCACCGAACTGGAGCAGGCCGACACCCGGGGCGAACGTCCCCGGATCGTGGTCGAAGGCTTCAACCTCGAGAATGCCAGCAGGCGATAGCGCGCCCGGGCGGGGGCGGTTGTCGTGGTGATGCTTCCGTCGGCTGCCAGTGGTCCGGCGCCATGTTCTGACGCTTGACCCTGAGCCGCGAGATGACGGCGGCGCCGGCGGCCGCGCACCAAGAGGCTTGCCACGGAACGGCGGTGCCGCTCCTCTCTGCGGACCCTTTTCCCGACCCCACATGACCCTGCCAAAGCGCTCCTTCCTTCACCACGCCGTTTTTTGGGTGCCCACGCTCTACCTCGCGATGGGCATTCCGTTCAACGTGATCAACATCACGGCCTCGTCGATGTACAAGTCGCTCGGAGTCAGTGACGCGAAGAACACGGTGGCCCTCGGTAGCGTGATCATTGCCTGGTCGCTCAAGCCCCTTTGGGCCGCGTTCCTCGACATGTATCGCACGAAGAAATTCTTCGTGATCGCGATGGAGGTGCTGATTCCGCTGCTCTTCGCGGGGGTCGCGATGTCCCTGCCGCTGCCGGGTTATTTTCAGATCAGCATCGCCCTGCTCTGGGTCGCCTCTTTCGCCTCGTCGACCCAGGACATCTGCGGCGACGGCATCTACCTCACCTCGCTCGACAAGAAAACGCAGGCCAGCCTCGCCGGTGTGCAGGGCATGTTCTGGAATCTCGGCAAGATACTGGCCACGGGCATGCTGGTCAGCGGCATGGAGCGGGTCGCGAACGCCCACGGCTGGTCCCTGCAGAAGATGTGGAGCGGGGTGTGGATCGTGAGCGCGCTCACGATGGCCGCTTTCGCCGTCTATCACATTTTCCTCCTGCCCACGGGGAGCATCGCCCACCGCCCGCACAGCACCAAGCAGGTGCTGGAGGATTTCGTCGGCTCGGCGAAAACGTTTTTCCACAAGCGGGCCTTCTGGGGCATGATCGCCTTTGTGTTCCTCTACCGTCTCGGCGAGGGCCTGATCATGGTTGAGGGCAGACTCTTTATCCAGTCGACCACCGCCAGCGGGGGCCTTGGCCTGACCGCCGGCCAGGTGGCCAACATCGACGCGGTCTACGGCACCGTCGCGGCCATCACCGGTGGCATCCTCGGCGGACTCTTCCTGGGCAAGATCGGCCTCAAGAAGGCCCTGCCCTTCCTCGGTCTCTGCCTGAACATCCCGCACTTCACCTTCGTCTACCTCAGCCATTACGGGGCCGCAAATCACGGACTCGCCTACAGCGTCATCGTCACGATGGTGACGATTGAGAAGTTTGGCTACGGCTTCGGCTTCATCGGAAACATGGTTTACATGATGCAGCAGTTCGCCCCGGGGCGCTGCACCATGACCCACTACGCCTTCGCCACCGCCCTGATGAACTTCGTGCTCGCCCCCACGACCATGATCTCCGGCCCGCTGGCCGAATGGCTGGGCTTCTCGACTTTCTTCGTTGTGGTGATGTTCGCCTCGGTGCCCAGCGTCTGGGCCGCCTACAAGGCCCCCTTCCCGCTCGATGGCGACGATCACAAGGGCTCGTCCGACGACGAAGCCATTGGAGTCGTCATCACGCCCGACGATCCCACCCGGCTGAGCGCGGCCGAGCAACAGGTGCAGCGCACCGCCGGGCGCGCCTCCGTGTACGCCATGATCAACATTCTCGCGATCCTGATTCTCGATGCGAAAACCCTCGGTTCTTTGCAGGGCAAGGCGGCCGGCAACGGCCGGATCGAGTTTGGTCTGCTCGTCGCCTGCGCCGCCCTGAAGCTCTTTCTCTCGCTGCGCACCTACCAATTCGCCAATCAAGCTGTCGCCGAGAGCGCCGCCTGTCCCGGCAACGCCTACCTCGCCAACGCGCGCGGGGCCAAGATCGCCACCTGGATTTGCGCGGTCGTGACGGTTGTCATCCTCCTCACCGGTTACCGGCTGGGAATGTGAACCGACCGCGGCCTTGCCCTCGACCGGCGAAAGCCGCCTTGAACCCGGAGCGGTCGGCTGCAACGAAGGCCGCACCCCGCCGGCCGGCCGCGTCGCGCGCCACTCAGCTCAGTAAACAAACGTGATGATCGAGTGGGCCGGGCTGCTGGTCGCCGCGGCCTGGCCGTCGATCCAGAGTTTGAAGTCAATCGCCTCGTCCCGGAGGTTCAGCACCACGACTGCGGCGCGGCCGTCAGGATTGAGGAATGCGCTCGCGAGCAGGCGGTCGTCGTTGAGCGTCGTGGCGACCCGGCGGGCGCCGGGCCGGATGAACTTCGAGAAGTGCCCGATGTAATAGAAGGAGTTCAGGAACGTCAGGGTGCCGCTCCGGGTGTCGGCATGCACGGGTGCGAAGCAGTAGTTGCCGACATGGTTCGGGCCGCCGCGCTCGTCGAGCAGCACGTTCCAGTCCGTCCAGCCCACCGCCCAGTTGTTGAGGTCGTGAATCAAGGAATTGCCGTAGGCCTCGCCGAGGCTCCAGTCCTCAAAGCGGCCCGGGTCGAAAGGACCGAGACAGGCCTCGGTCATCAACAGGTTCTTGTCGGGCCACGCCTCGTGGACGAGCCGCACATTGTCAAAATGGTCGCCGACGTACCAGTGGAAGGCGGTGCCCCAGACGTATTTTGCGGCCTCGGGGTCGTCGTAGACCGCCTGCGCGCGCTGATACAGGATTCCGCGGTTGTGGTCCCAGATCATGAGCTTCACGCCCGCCAGGCCGGCGCGGGCGAGCGCGGGGCCGAGGTGTTCGCGCACGAACGCGCGTTCCTCATCACCGGTGAACAGGCAGGATTCCCACGTTTGGGTGGCCATCGGTTCGTTTTGCACGGTCAGGCCCCAAATCTTGATCCCTTCCTTCTCATAGGCGCGGATGAAGCGGCCATAGTAGTTGGCCCAAGTCTCGGCATATTCGGGCCGGAGTTTGCCGCCCTGCAACATGATGCCATTGCTCTTCATCCATTCGGGTGGACTCCAGGGGGAGGCGAACAGCTTGAATGGCTGGGGCGCCGCCGCCCGCGCCGCCAGGATGAAGGGAATGCGAAACCGCTTGTCGTGATCGATTGAAAAGTGGACGAGGTCCTTGTCCCCGGGCGGAGCGTACGCGTAGCTGTCGCTGGAGAAATCACAGCTGTTAATGTTCGTGCGGCAGAGCGAATAGCCGATGCCTTGTTCCACGCCGAAATAGGCCGTGAGAAGCTTCTGCTGCTGTCCGGCGGGGAGCCGGGCGTAGACCTCGGCGGATGCGTCCGTGAGGGCGCCGCCAATGCCAACGATGGTCTGGAAGGCCTTGCTGGTGTCCACCATGACAGTCGGAAACGACTCGTCCGGCTGGGTCAGCGAGGTTAGTTTCAGTGCCGGGCGCGGGCTGAGCCGTTCGTCCGTCCCCTTGGCGGTGATGAACTCGGCCACCTCACGCATCGCCTGGGCCGCGTAAGCCGGGAGGGCCAGGGCGCAAAACAGCAGTGGCATCGATAAGGACAGGAGTTGTGTTTTCACAGGATGTTTCACTTCTGCGTCACCTTTGTCTTCAAACGTCGGCCGCCGGGCGGTCGCGTGCCGGCGGCTCCTGCCGGGCGCCCAAACCCCGGGCTGGCATTGCCGGATCGTATGTGCTGACAGCGCGTTCATCGAGCGTGAACTTGAGCGTTCCCGACTGGCCAGTCTTCCGGCTGGCGTGACCGAACTCCTGAGGTCGGGCCCGCGCAATGTCCTCGCGATTGACCGATCAATGCGCTGACTCAGTGGGCATCGCGGGGACGGCGGTCGCGGGCGCTCCGCCGACGGTGGGCGGCGGCTTTGCCGCAACGTCGCGGCCCCGCTCTCGGATCTGATCGTGCGCCGCCGGGATCGCCGCTTTCAGGTTTGCCAGGAACAACAGGGCCACCTTCTCCTTGATCGCCGCCATCGCCTTTTCGAACCGCTTTCCCGACGGCGACTGCCGGAACGCGATGACCTGCTCCCGATCCGTGATCGAAAGGCTCTCGTAAAACGCCGACGACGATGAGGGTGCTTCACTCGGGTCGAGCTCGCCCCGCCGCACCATTTGCTCGAGGTTTCTCAGCATCTCCAATTCTCGCCGCCCGACTCCCTCCGCGAAATACCGGTTGGTCGCGATCAGGTCCTCACGCGTCAAATACATCCCCGCTACCGCCGCGAGCTGCCCGAGGCAATCGGCCTCGTCCAGGACCTCCGACACGCTCCGCCGGTGCGCCTCCTGGACCGATCGGACCTTGGCCAGCTGCGTCAGAAACTCCTTCTGTATCTCCCGGTACCGGTCGATGAAACCAAATGTTTCCACGAATCTCTTGGCTTCCACCGTCTTCTCATACTGATCGACATCGACCTCCACGGCGCGGCTCGGGCCGCCGACTGCGAGCAGAAGGACGATGATCGGAATTTCCCATGCACGGCCGGGCGAGGCGCGGCGCGCCCAGTTGGCACCAGCCGCGGTCGTTTCCCCAGTACCGCTCGGCTGATGGCGGCCACGGGCGCCAGGCCTCGCTGACGCCGCTTCTGCCGGTTTTTCCGCCTTGTTGGTGCGGAGCATGGTTCAATGCGTGTTTCGGGAGAATCGTAGTCCTCGAAACAGCCGACGCGAATCAATTTCGGGTCATCGCCGCCTGCCGTGAGGAGCATTCCCGCGAGCCTGTCCCCGCTCGACTTCGCGGAACAGATTTGACATACCAGCATGCGTTGCCGGCACCGCCGGCCGGGGTGCCGCGTCGATTGCGCGGCAAGCCGGCCCACGCCATCGGCCCAACAACCTTCGGCACCGCCCCACGATGGTCTTCGAGGAGGAATTCTTCTACGGTGGACAGCTGCGCTGGGCATTGGGATGGGCGACTCCGAACTACGCCGGGGCGTTCCTGGCTGCACTGATTCCCTGGTTCTGGCTCGTGAATCGCCGCAGCGATGGCGCCGCGCCGCGCCGCGAACCGACGGGGGACGCGCCGGGTTCCACCGTCGCTGGCGGGACAGGAAGGCGCTTCCGGAGGGTGTCCGGCGCCGCGCTTGGTTGGGCGCTCGAACTCGCGCTCTGGTTTTGCCTCGCGAAGACGTATTCGCGAGGGGCGCTGGTGGCGGCGCTCGCGGCGGCGGTGGGTTGGCACTGGCTGCAGCGCCGCCGGAAGGATCCCGGCCGCGCGGGAACTGCGGATCCGCCGCCCGGAGTCCGTGTTGCCGCGGGAATCAATGGAGGAGACCTTATGTTTCGGCTGGCGATCGTCGGTGGTTGCCTCGTGCTTACAGGATTCGCCGGCCGGCTCGCGCCGTGGGCGCTCTCGGCTGATCGGGCGGTCGGAAATCGCTGGGAGCTGTGGAAAGGCGGAGCCGAGATGCTCGCGGCGGCTCCACTGTCCGGGTGGGGCGCAGGTGAATCCGGCCAGGCGTATATGGATTGGTTTCAAGACCTCGACCGAAGCGAGGGCTATGCGACGATGGTCAACAGTTTCCTGCACCTCGCGGTGGACCATGGCTTGCCGGCGTTGGGTGGGGTGCTGTTGCTCGGATTCGCGCTGCTCGCGACCGGAATGGAACTCGCGCGCCTGAACCGGCAGCCTGGGGAGGGCGGGCGACGGGCCGGCGCGGCTGCCGCGGTGGCGTCACTCCTGGCTTGGGCCGTCGCCAACATTTTCACAACCCTGTGGATCGAACCGAGACTATGGTTGGTGCCGGCCGTCGCGCTCGCTTTCCTCGCGATTCTGTCGTGGCGCGATCGGAGCTCACTTCGATGGCGACGGATCGCGCCAGCGAGTGTATTGGGCGCGACGTTGTTGGTATCCGCACTGTTCTCCGCGGGATGCTGGCTGCGATCGCAGCGTTCCTGGCGTGCAGCGCCCGGCCCCGGCAATACGGTCGTCGTGAAGTTTCGCGACGCCCGGCCGGGCTCGTCCGCTCAGTTTTGGCAGGTATGGCCGGATCCCGCGGTCCTGGGACCCACCCCCGGCAAGGAGCTGCGCCGCTGGGTCGAAACGCTGCCGACGTCTGCCGTCGTCGTCGTTCACCGGCCGGAGCCGCCGCGAGTGGGGCCGGGCCTGGCGAGCGGGGACGGCGCGATGCTCATCGGACGGCAAGCCGAGCGTCTCGGCCGGGGATTGGCTCCCGGCTTTCGTCAGCTCTGGTTGGTGCATCCCTACGGATTGCCGCCGTCGGCAGATGCGTTTCCGTTAACCCCCGATTGCCCCGCGATCACCGTTGTCGTGCCGTCAATCAATGAATCTGGCGAGGCTTCCTTCTGGCTGAGCTGGGCTGGCCGGCTCGGGGCCCGCGTGCGGGTTTCCCCCGGCGTCGGACAGGACATCCGCGCCGCGTGGCCGATGGTGATGGGTTCCACGGGCGGCGTCACGGCAAGATGAAAACCCCTGATATCCGCTGGATGCTCATCGCGGTAGGTCTTGCCCTGCCGGTTCTCGGCGCAACCGGAGAAGACCGGACGGAGGGACCGTCGCCGGCCTGGCAACGGGTGTTGGCGGGGCTGGGATCGATCGGGCTCGATGGGACGCTCCGCCTGAGGTATTCGCTCGGCGAAACGCGGGAACTGAATCTGCTCGGGATCCATTGCGTGCTCGAGCATCGGATCGAAGAGGATGCATTTGGGAATGCGCGCAGCGTCTGGCGGGTGCGCGCATTGCAGAGCTCACTGGCGCCCGGAGCCCGGGATGAACTTCTCTGGCGTCGCCCCGGTGGTACGGCGGTAAGGTTCAGCCGGCGCCGTCTCGGACGGTTTCTTGTCGAGACGGAAGGGGGACGCTCCGTGGTCCGCCAGGATGGGCCGGAGGTAGCGGAAGTCTGGTCGCCGGACGGAGTCGTCTGGCGGTACCTGAATGGAATCCTCGTTGGGGCCGAGCTTCCGGCAAGGGGAACTCTCCGCGTAGAGTCCCGCGGAGGCGTAATCGCGAGGATCGATTCCGACGATAGCCGCCCGGGCGAACCCGAGCTTTTGCACGCCGAGTTCGATGCGCTCTCCCGCCTGACCGATCTGAAGATCGGCGCACTGCCGGCGCATTCCTTTCGCTGGAATGAATCAGGTCAATTGGTCGGATGGCGGCGTGGAGACGGATCGGAGTTCCGGTTCGAATACCGTGACGGGTTGCTGGTCGGGATCGGGGGTCCCGGCCGATCTGCGCGACGGTTTTCCTGGAAGCCCAACGCCGGAGCCGCTCGGGGCGACTCGCTCTGGCCCGCGCCCGTCCACCTTGCCACCGACGACGCCAACACCTTTTCTTACGGCCTTTCCGCCCGCGGCTTCATCATCGACGTTCACCAAGCCGCGCCGGGCGGGGACCGGCGCGTCGTGTTCAACCCGGTCCGCCGGCGGCTTGAGTACCGCGGGAGCCGGGAAAAACTTGTCGTCACGTTCTTGCCGGGCACAGCGGGGCGAAGTCCGGTCGGACAGGTTGAGGACGGGTGCGGAGGGCTGCTGGAGAGTTACCGATACGGCGCCGACGGACGAGTGCTGGCGGTGACGCGGCGCAGCGAGCCGGGATTCAATGCGTCTGCAGGGGGTCCAGGCGTCGAGGCAAGGCTCGAGGACGCCGGGCCGCCGGAAACTCCGCTGCCGTGAATCCCGCCGGAGGCGCTCCCTATTCCTTCCGGGGCGGCTTCCCCCGGGGCTTATAGTCGTGCAGGCTATTATCGGAAGTCTTGCGGCCCTTGGAATCGTAGGTCGAAACGTTCTCCCAGGTCTCGGAGTTGCCGTTCTTGTCGGTCGTCGTGATCACATCGTGTTCGACGCGCGAGCCGTCGCGGTCGGTGATAGTATCGTGGGTATGGGTCCAGCTTCCGCCGTCGTTATGCCAGCCGCTGGAATCGACGCTGCCGTTCCCGGTGGTACTCTGACTATCCACGGTGCTGCCATCGGCGCGCTGGTCGAAAGTGTCGCGGTAATCCACCGTCTGCCCTTGGTTGGAGACCTGGTTGCTCTCATCAATGACATGCTGGGTTCCGTCGGTGCTGTGTCGATCGGTCAACTGGGCGTGGACCCACCAATCGTCTGCGCTCACGAGCGGCGCCGACGCGAGGAAGAGCAGGACCGGGAAGAACAGCCGGGAGGGGCGAAGCGGGGTGTTCATGGCAGGGGCTTCAGGGTTGAACCGACCTGTCTCAACTCGTTCTCTGCGGTTCGGCTGAGATAATCGAGATGGGTGAGCGCATGATAAGCGGGAGTTGGGGCCAGCCGGTAGACCGAGTAGATCCAGCCCCCGCTTTCGCGGCAGAAGCGCATTTCCTCGCCGGTCCCTCTCTTCTGGGGATCGGTGGCGACAATTCCGCGGATCTCGTCGACGCCCTTCGGGGGCAATGTCAGGACGCCCCCGTTGGGAAACGTGATTTGGGCCACCGGGGTCCGTTCGACCCAGAAATCCCTGCCTTCCTGCCACTTCTCTGGCACGGCGAGCTGGCATTGGCCCGCGGTGCTGGTCACAAGCTTCCATCCCTTGGGCACGGAGGCCGGAAGGGAGAGGGAGTCGGCTACTCCGGATGCCGCCGGGATGAGGGAGAGGAGGAGGAACGCGCAGCGCGCACGCAATCGACTGGTCATGATGATTCCTTCGCGGATTGGGTTGTGGTCTCTCGGCCGGCCGGCCGGTCGAGCCCGAGAGCCCGATCGTGCTGGCAGGGGCGGCCGCAAGTCAGCCTTAGCAATTCCCGGGCAGATCTGCAAGTGCGCAACCCCGGGGTCGGCGGCGTCAGTCGTGCCTGGGGACAGGCGGCTGGGCGGCGCCGGGCACCTGCTTTACATCCGCTGCCGCCGCCGGCACGGGCCCGAGGTATTTTTTCAGGACGAGGTATTTCAGCTCGGTGTCGCCAACGTTGCGAATGCCATGCTCGTGCCAGGACGGGCAGTAGAAAAGCGTCATCGGGCCGGCGACCCTCCGCTCGCCGTCGAGATAGAACTCGGCGGTGCCCTCAACGACAAAGAAGAATTCGTCCTCGGCATGACGGTGCGGCGCGTGCGTGGCAAGACGCGGGCCAACCACGCTCAGCTTGACCGTGCTGCCGCCGGCGAAAGCGCTGTCGGCGAACCAGAATTGGTAGCCGACAGAGGTCTTGGCGACATTTGCGGGATCGAACGGCCGCACGCAGTTCGCGAGCGAATAGCCCGGCGCTGGCGTGCCCGCATCCGCCGCATAGATCGCGGCGGAAAAAACAAGGAGCGAAACGAGTGCAAGGGAAGCAGTGAGTTTCATGAGCGATGCAGGTGGCGGGGATGGCTCCGGTTTGGAATGCTATGACAAGGTCCCAAGCGAACACAAAACCGCCTCCGCAGCGAAGCCAAACTTCACCGCCATTCGCGCGGGAATCGACGTTTCATGGGATCAGCAGTTGTCGCTCGCCCGCGGCCACGGGCGAATCGATGGGGCATGCTGGCAGCCGGGGTTGAGTTGGCGAGCGAGCGAACCCGCGCGCTGGGACCACCTGGGATGACTGGATGACGGCCGTGAGATTATGGCCAACCGAGCCGGGTAATATCCCATTCCTGACATCAACTTTATCGTTGGTCTGCGGTTCGAACGGTCAGGCGGTTCGCACGCGCCGCCTTGCCTTCATTCTCGCGCCGCGTTGACTGGTAACCGGCAGGCTTCGAATCAATGATTGCCGACTGCGCACGCTGCTTCAGTACGCTGGCCACCGACACCCGGTGGCGGAAATCTGCCGTGGACGATCGCCGCCAGGTTGCTGCTTGCGCCGGAGTCGTTCGACCATGTGGTATGTTTCAATGTCTTTCCCCATCTCGTGACGCCGTCCGCCCTTTCGCTTGAACTCGCTCCTTTGCATCCTCATGGCCATGCCTGAACCATCCTCGGCCGGCGTCAGCCGGCCCGCCCGCTTCCTGACTCTTTCCCTCGGGCATGAACTTGGGATTCTGCTGTCTCTGTCGGTGATGTTTCCGTTCATGATTCATGTCATCCCGGTGCCCGAGAATGCGCAATTGGGTCCGCGGCTGCTGCCGATGTTCTATGCTCCGCTGCTGGCGACCCTCTGGGGACGCCCCCGGTCGGCACTGGTGGTCGCGCTGTTGGCGCCGTGGCTCAACTGGGCCTTGATCTCGCATCCGTCACCGCCCGGCGCGATCGTGATGATGGTTCAACTGCTGGGTTTTGTGTACGTGCTGCGGGCCTTGTTGACCGGCATGGGCGTACACTGGTTTCTCGCCGTCCCGGCCTATTTCTCCGGCTTGGCCGCCTCGGTGCTGGCGACAGGCATCTTTCCCGCCTTGATTGGTGGCCGGGAGGCGCTGGCGTGGGCGGCCCGAAGCGTGGCGATCGGCCTGCCCGGCATCGTCATTCTCCTCCTGCTCAACTGGCTCGTGCTCCGATATTACCCACCGGGCACCGGCGGTGGCGGTCCGATCGCCGCCTGATCTTGGGGGAGATTCGGGCCGGGGTGGCCTGCCTGGTCGTTTGGGGCGCAGTTTCGCCCGGATGCCGCGAATGGGTGTTGCCTCGAGCCTTCGCTGCGTGATCCGACCAAGGGACGGCCGCTTGCGTCTTTGCGGGAGGCCGTTAGTTTATCGGATGAATCCTCGTTTTCGCCCGGCATTTTCGCGCCGCGATGCCATCAAGACCCTCGGAGGCGGCGCTGCCCTGCTCGGTTTGGGGGCTTTTTCCCTGCGATCCGCCGCCGCCGCGCCGGAGAGTCCGGCCGCTAGCTCCGGGATGGAGGCCATGACGTCGCCGCCGCTGACGCAGCCCTTCGCGCTGCCCAAGCTCGCCTACGCCTACGAAGCGCTCGAACCGCACATCGACGCGCGCACGATGGAGATTCACTACACAAAGCACCATCAGGCTTATATCACCAATGCCAACAAGGCGCTCGCCGATTATCCCGACCTGCAAAAGCTTTCCGCCGGCGAGATCCTGAAGAACCTCGGCACCGTGCCCGAAGAGATCCGGACGACGCTGCGCAACAATGTCGGCGGCCACGCGAATCATTCGTTCTTCTGGCAGGTGATCGGTCCGAATGCCGGCGGCGTGCCAGCCGGCGAACTGGGCGAGGCCATCACCAAGGCGTTCGGCTCGTTCGATGGACTCAAGACAGAGTTCGCTGATGCCGCCCTGAAGCGTTTCGGCAGCGGCTGGGCGTGGCTCAACGTGAAAGGTGGCGCCCTGAAGATTCATTCAACCGCCAACCAGGACTCGCCGATCAGCGATGGGGCAACGCCCGTTCTCGGGCTCGATGTCTGGGAGCACGCCTACTATCTGCGCTATCAGAACCGCCGGGCGGACTATGTCGCGGCGTTCTGGAATGTGGTCAATTGGGCCCAGGCGGACGCCAACTTCCGCGTGGCGCGTCTCTAGGGACGGCGCGCTCCGCGTTTGGCCGTTCACCGGTTGACCGCCGCCATCGCCTGCGCGTTGTAGCGGTCCCCGGCGGCTGAGCCGGGCGGCAGCACCACGTCGATCTCACGCAGCTCCGCCGGGGTGAGAACGACACCTGCCGCCGCGAGATTCTCGTCCACGTATCTCAGCTGTTTCGTTCCGGGAATCGGCACGATGTCCGGACCCTGCGCCAGCACCCAGGCGAGCGCGAGCTGGCTCGGCCTGCATCCCTTGCGTTGCGCCAGCTCCACGATCTTCGCCACGAGGTCCAGGTTCTTCCGGAAGTTATCCCCCTGGAAACGCGGATGATTCCGCCGGTAGTCGTCGGACGGAAGATCTTCGAATGTGTTGAATCGCCCGGTGAGAAAACCGCGGCCGAGCGGGCTGTAAGCGACGAACCCGATGCCGAGCTTGCGCACCGTCGACCGCACCTCGCGCTCCGGATCGCGACTCCACAGCGAATACTCTGTTTGCAGCGCCGCGATCGGGTGCACTTTGGCGGCGCGGCGAATCGTCGCCGGCGCGGCCTCCGACAGCCCGAGGTGCCGCACCTTGCCCGCTGCTACGAGTCCGGCCATCGCACCCACCGTGTCCTCGATCGGCACCTGCGGATCGACGCGGTGCTGGTAGTAGAGATCGATGGTCTCGACGTTGAGCCGCTTGAGACTGGCGTCGCAGCACTGGCGCACATAGGCCGGATCGCCCCGCACGCCGAGGAATTCGCCCTTCGGTCCGCGGACATTGCCGAATTTCGTCGCAAGCACGACCGCGTTGCGCCGGCCGGCGATCGCGCGGCCCACCAGTTCCTCGTTGCGCCCCGAGCCATACATGTCGGCGGTGTCCAGAAAGTTGCCGCCCGCGTCGAGGTAGCGATGGATGACCCGGATCGATTCTCGATCGTCCATCTGGCTGGGCGCGTAGAATTCGCTCATGCCCATGCAACCCAGTCCGATTGCTGTCACCTCCGGCCCTTGAGCCCCGAGGCGGCGGTGTGATGCTCTGCTGATCGGCGAAATCATGCCGCACAATAAGGCGGTTCGGCGCGCAACTTCAAATCCAGTTTCGTTTTCCCTCGTTCAGCCACCGCGGGGGGATGGCGGCCTTACTCCCGCATCGGCGTTCGCGTCAGGTTCCACGTGATGATACCGCCGAAATCATCCTTATCGCTGCCCTGAAGCTCGCCATCCTTGCCCAGGGAACAGTGAACGGTCTTGATCGATTTCCGGATCTTCCAGGGCTGCTCCATCGGCTCAGGGTTGCTGTCCGTGGCTTTCGCACACCCGCCATCGAAATGCTTGTGCTCTGTGATCTTCATCGTGCCCTCGATCTCCGGCACGTCCAAGGCGATATCGTACCTGCCATTGGCGAGCGATATCGAGACATTGGCCTCGCAGCTTGAACTCGCATGATTCTCCCAAAGCAACGTGTGCCTCCAGCCTGCGCTCTTCCAAACGGGCGTGTGCACGATGGAATTGCGCCCGCAGTCGATTCGGATAGTTGCCACTTCTTCCGAATTGTACGAGTTGTTTGCAACGATCGTGGCCTGCGGCCGACTGGTCCATCCAATATGGATCGTGACGTCGTAGTTATTGGAAGTAATCGAAGTCGTGGTAGCCGTCCCCGTATCGAGTCCGACCACCGTGCCCTTGGTTGTTTCGTTCTTTTCTTCAGCCAGGTGATACGTAATGGTGCCCGTCCAACGGTTGGTCGGATTGCATTTCTCCTTCGAAAACTGAGAAAGACTGCTCAGACTGTCTACAAACTGCGTTGCCATCGCCTTGATGGCATCGTATGCAGCCTCGCCGCCGCTCGTGATGTTGGTGCGATTCGCCTGGGTCTGGAGGGGGGTCGTGGTCGTGTCAACCATCGACGCTTTCAAGCTTAGCTGGCCCGAGCCGAGCTCCGAGACCGTGAGGGAAATAAAGTATTTTGCGCCGACCGAACCGGCGATATCCTTCAGTTCTGCATCTCCTATATCCCCACCCATCAACTCTCTCTGTCGGTCCCAATCCAACACCGCGCCGACATCTGCCGCACTCGTCGTCTGGGCGCACGGATATTTGTCCCGGAGCTGCTGGCTAACCTGGGCCTCGAAGGAGTCGGCGAACAATTTCGTTTCTCCTCCTGCTGACGCCGGCTTCGTGGCCGTATTGATGAAAACCGTCACAGGTTTGCTCTGAGACAGGGCCATCATCGGGGCGAGAAGAACGCTGCAAAACAGAATATATCGGGTCTTCATGTCTATTCCTGGGTGGAGCCCACGGCCGGTGTTTACTGATGGGAATTAAATCCGGAGGGGCGGAAAGGCGTCTATCCCATTAATGAGCCGCCTAGTCAAATCCAACGCGCGAGGACCCGGCATGGCGGTGATTCTTTTCGCAGGGTAAGCCCGATATCTGGACGACGTTCCGACGCCAGGTCGCGATTGAATCAGTACCTCAACAGTTCGATCCGAGACCCTCCGCCACCGGGCTGCGCCGGCCCCATCCGCTCTCGTCCATCCGCGGGCAGTCCCGTTTCCGCACCACACCACAGCTCTGGAAATTGACACACCCGACCGGCCTCGCCAGCCTCCATCCTCGTAACGCCCAGCCTGGAACCGCCTTCTCCCCCCGGTTCCCTCCTGGTTGTCCTCCGCCGTGAGTCCCTCTCCTCCCGCCCTCCATCCCCTCCGAACCAGCCGGCCCGCTGCGGCGCGAATCCAGTTTCCCATTACTTGACGCATCCGGGAAAATGAACGGAACATTGCCAGGGGAAAACTCGATTCAGAATTCCACCATTCCTTCCTTACCCTCGCGGCATCCATAACGGGGCTGCGCGAGAAAACGGAATCTCACCAAGGAAAACGTCATGCGAAATCACACGATCGGCGCTTTTGGGATACTCGCAGTGTTGCTGTTTTTTGTGGCCGGCAATGTCCAGGCGACTCCCACCGAGCGGCTGGAGGGAAGGTATCTCAAAAGCCGCCTCAAGCTGCGGATCGATGAAGACTGGAAGGTCCGGAGGGGAAATATCTCCGGCGCGGAGGCCCCGGCTTTCGATGATTCCGGCTGGGCCACGACGAGTGTTCCGCACGACATGAGCATCACCCTGGTCAGCACGACCGATAGTGATCCTGGCGCTATGGGTTGGTACCGGAAACATTTCACGCTTCCTCCTGGGTTTGCCGGGAAAAAAGTCATCGTCCAGTTCGACGGCGTCTATCATGACTCCAAGATCTACCTGAACGGCACCCAGGTCGGCAGCCAGCGGTTCGGGTATGTCAGCTTCTCTTGCGATCTGACGCCGTGCCTTCACGCCACGGGCGACAATGTGCTGGCGGTATTTGTGGACAACCAGACGAGCCGCCGTTCGCACTTCTATTCCGGGACCGGCATTTATCGCCATGTATGGCTCATCGCGACCGACATGGTCCAAATCAAGAACTGGGGAACCGCCGTGACCACCCCCAAGGTGGCGGTGGCACAATCGCAGATCCGAGTCCAAACGGAGGTGGTGAACGATCTGGCGGCCCCGCAGACGCGCAATCTGGAAACGACGATCTACGATGAAGACGGCCGCGCCCTGCAGACGGTCTCCACCCCCATTACGGTCGAGGCGAGAAGCTCGACGACCTGCGCGCAAACACTGTCCCTTGCCGCCTGTAAACTCTGGTCGCCCTCGACCCCGGTGCGCTACTATGCCTATTCGAGGATTTTGAACAACACGACGCCGACCGATGACTACATCAGCCCGTTCGGCATCCGGGAGTTGACGTATTCGGCGACCGGGGGCTTGGCCATCAACGGCGTGCCGACCAAGCTGAAGGGCGTCTGCATCCATCATACGTTGGTTCCGGCCGGGGCCGCCGTGCCCGATGCCATGTGGGAGCGGACCATCAAGGAGCTGCTGGCTTCCGGATGCACTTCCATTCGGACGTCGCATAATCCGCAGAGCCCGGAATTCTATGACTATTGCGACCAATTGGGCATGATGGTCATGGATGAATGGTGCGACAAATGGTCCAAGACCAACGCCGGTTCGTTCTATGCGGATTTTGACCAGGTCTGGCCAAAGGACCTCACCTCGTTCATCGAACGGGACCGAAACCATCCCAGCATCGTGATCTGGAGCCTGGGCAATGAGGTCGCCGCCGAGCCGAAGATACCTGATTACATCCCCAACACGCTCAAGTTGCTGGTGCCCTTTGCCAGGAAACTCGACAACTCCCGCCCCTACACGCATGCCTGCGTGGCGGGATGGAACGATGCCCCCGGTTTCGCCGCCCTCGCCGAGGTCGAGGATCTCGTTGGCGTCAATTACCAGGATTTCCTCTACGACGCGATCCATGTGAAGAACCCCAACGCCGTGATCGTCGGCACCGAACAGGACCCGTATTCAGTCCCCCGCACCAATGTTCCCACCTGGTATGCGGTGCGCAACACGCCCTACGTCATCGGTCACCATCTGTGGACGGGGGTGGATTACCTCGGCGAGAGCAAGCGGAGCCTGGGTGGTGAGAGCGGTTTCCTCGACAACTGCATCTTCCGCAAATCGTGGTTCTACTACCAGCAAAGCCAGTGGAGCGAGTCGCCCATGGTCCATATCACCATCGGCAACGGCACGGGCAACGGGCGCGCCATGCCAGTTCTGGCCGAGAATTGGAACCAGGCCGGACCGGTCGACGTCGTCACCTATACCAATTGCGAGAGCGTCGATCTCTACGTCAATGCCACCAGGATGGGGACCCAGAAATCGAGCGATTTCGCCAAGACCGGCGTGATGCAATGGACGAACGTCCCCTGGCAGGCCGGCATGATCCGGGCGATCGGCAGGAATGGCAGCAACGAGGTGGCCACGGACAGCATCAAAACCGTGGGCGCGCCTGCGACACTCATGCTCAAACCCGATCGGACCGCCCTCGAGGCCGATGGGAACGATGTCTCCTGCATCGAAGTCGATGTCTGCGATGCGGACAACAACTCGATCATCACCGCCGACAATCCGGTCCAGTTCACTATGACCGGCCCGGGACGGAGCGTTGGCATCGCCAGCAGCGACTGGACGAGCAATGAACCGTTCAAGGGCACCAGGCGGAAAGCGTATAAGGGGAAAGTGCTCATCGTCATCCAATCGACTCTGGTTCCCGGAACGATCGGCCTGACCGTGACCTCACCGGGTCTGCCCCCGGCCACTTTGACCTTAAGCACCAATCGCTTGTTAGCCATGTCCCAAAAATGATCGCGCGAACGAATCGGCCGCCCCCCTTCCCTCACCCAATCCCCTTCTGCGACTCGGAAAGTCTTATCCGCGTTGACCACCTGCGCGTTGAGCGGTAACCTCAATTTCTAACCCTACCCCCAACCTAGGCGCGGCTGCCGATCCGCGGCCGCGACCTTCACTCACAAAGCAGGAATGCCGAAGATGAAAATGACTTCCGTTGTTCGACCCGCTGTTCTGGCCGCTGTTCTGGCCGCGAACGTCGTCGTTACGCTCCAAGCCCAGATCAAGGAGTGTCCGCTGCCCCGCCTGGTGCAAAAGGACGGACGCTTTGCCCTGCTCGTGGACGATGCTCCATTTCTGATTCTGGCCGTCGAGGATCAGGACATCGGTTTGGAGAGCGCCTGGCCCGGGCGTGCCAAGGAGTGGAGCGCCATGGATTACCTGAACGCCAACACGGTCGAGGTGCCGATCTACTGGGATGAGTTCGAACCCCTGCTCGGACAGTTCAACTACGCGTCGATCGACCGGCTTCTGGCCGAGGCGCGCCAGCACGGCGTCCGCCTGATCCCGCTCTGGTTCGCCACGTACAAGAACGGCAGCCAGCACTACATGCCCGAATGGATGCTGCAGGCCCCCGACCGCTATTTCCATGCGGTCAACCGGAACGGGGAGGCGGTGGACTCGCCTTCGCCTCTCGCCGCCGCCTCGCTCGAGGCGGACAAGCGGGCCTTCACCGCCTTCATGCGACACCTCAAGGAGGTCGATCCGCAGCGCACCGCGATCATGGTCCAGGTGGAGAATGAACCCGGCAGCTGGGAGACCGTCCGCGATTTCTCCCCGGCCGCGCAGAAGGTCTTCGAGGCGCCCGTGCCGCCCGAGGTGCTCGGCGCCATGCACGTGAAGACCGCGGCTCCCGCCCCGAATTGGCTGGAGGCCTTTGGTCCCGATGCGGACGAGTACTTCCACGCCTGGGCGGTGGCGCGATACGTGGGACAGGTCGCGGCCGCGGGCAAGGCCGTTTATCCCCTGCCGATGGACGCCAACGTGGCGGTGCGCGACCCGTTCAATCCGGGCCCGGCCGGCCAGCCGGGCGCTCCCGGCAACTACGAGAGCGGCGGCGCCACCGACAATGTGATCCCCATCTGGAAAGTCGCGGCGCCCGCGATCGATATCCTGGGGCCCGACGATTACCGCGCCGACCCCGCCGCCTATTTGAAGGTGCTCGAGCTTTATCATCGCAACGACAATCCCCTGTTCCTGCCGGAGAGCGGTCTTCCCGGGGGTGATCCGGCCGGCGCAGAGGCCAATGGCCGCTTCTTCTTCACGGCCCTCGGTCTCCAGACCATCGGAGTGTCGGAGTCCGACAATGCCCCGGAGCCTTGGCTGGCGATGAATTACCGGTTGCTCGGCCCGATGCAGCGGGACGTCGCCCGCCTCAATTTCGAAGGGAAGCTCCAAGCCGTGGCCGAGCCGCAGCACTTCCCTAACGGCGACCAGGGCAAGCTCAACCATACGCTGCCGTTCGGATCCTGGAACGCCGTGGTGTCGTACGGGTCGTTCCGCTGGGGTTCCGCCGCGGCGAATCCGCTGCCGAAGGGACGCGCTCTAGTGGCCCAGCTGGCGGACAACCAGTTTCTGGTGGCCGGATACTTTTGCCGCGTCGACTTCTGTCCGGCCGGCACCGAGCAGCAACGGAAGACCCAGCACATCGTGCTGGGAACCGGACAGACGCCCTCGGCCCTGATTGACGGCAAATGGCAGCACCGGCAGTTCCTGCGGGTCGAACAGGGGATCTACGAGAACGGCGTCTTCAAGTTCCTGCGCACCCAGAATGGAGATGCGACGGACTTCGGCCTCGTCTTTGGCGAGGAGCCAGCCGTGCTGCGCGTCTCGCTTGCCACCTACTAGCGGTCGCGGCAACCAACGTTCGCCCTATTTGTCAGGTTCTTCGCGACCGACAGCCGTTCACGGGGCGCATCAGCAATTGTCGGCGAAGCAGACTAGAAAGCCTGCGCTGCGTTCGACGGGCCACCGATAATCGGGAGGTATGGCGCGGTTCTTAGGGTCTTGAAGTTAGAACTGGCCGCGGGCGGCTGAATGACGCGACGGTAACGACTTGCCAGCGGGGGCGCGGAGACTTTGCTCCTCGGAGATGCGATTGCGATCGGGGTTTCCGTGGGCGGTTCCGCTGGTGCTCGTAGTCGTTCTGGCCTGGGCGGGATACACCGGACACATCTGGGAGGACTACTATATCACCTACCGGGCGGCCAAGAACCTGGCCACCGGCATTGGGTTGACTTTCACGGCCGGCGAACGGGTGCATTCGTTTACGTCCCCGTTGGGGGTGCTGTTGCCGGCAGCAGCCAGCCTGCTCACCGGGAACACATCGGACACGGCCGCACTCTGGATTTTCCGGCTGATGGGGGCAGCGGCGCTGGCGGAGACCGTGCTGTTGGTTCGGCAGGCCTTCCGGCGCCTGGCGGCGGGGACCGTGGCGGCCGGCCTGGTGACGGCCTTGGTGCTCAGCGATGTGAAGATCGTGGACTACACCATCAATGGCATGGAGACCCCGTTCCTGCTGCTGTTTCTGACTTGGACGTGGTGGGCGCTGGTGACGGTTCCCCCGCGGCAGTGGCTGCATCTCGGGCTGGCCTGGGCGGGACTGATGTGGACCCGACCGGACGCCTTTGTGTATATCGGCAGTCTGACGCTGGGCACACTGGTGTTTCGTCCGACCGAGTCGTCGTGGCGGGAGCGGCTGGGCTGGCTGCGCGGGTATGCCGCCGCGGGACTGGCGACTATCGTGCTCTATCTACCGTGGCTGCTCTGGGCCTGGAGCTACTATGGGACGCCCATTCCGCATACGATCACCGCCAAGGGTTTGTTTCGGCCCGAGGTCACGGCCGGGCAGCTTTGGGAATGGGTGAAGGCGTTCCCGGGGCGGGTTGTCGCCGACCATTCGATCATGGCGGGCACGTTTCTGCCCGCCTACGGTTTCAACACCGGATGGCCGGCCTGGTCGATCCACGCGGCCTTCGGGCTGGCGCTGCTTGCGATCGTGCTTTGGGTCATTCCCCGGGTAAGGTGGGAGGCGCGGGTTGCCTCGTTGGCGGCCGCGGTCGGGCAGTTCTACCTGTATTCTTTTGTTGGATTCGCTACTCCGTGGTACCTCCCGCCGGTGGCCCTTCTGGCCCTCGTGGCGCTGGTTCTCGCCTGGGGACAATTGTGGACGGGCGCCGGCTCGGGTCCGGATTCTGCCTTCGGGGTGAAATGGCAGCGCGCGGGTCTTGGGGCGGTGGCCGCGCTGTGCGTCCTCGGCGCCACGACCGTCGCGCTGGGGGCGGCATACCAATTGCGCTGGCAGCAAGCGATCATCGAAGAAGGCCAGCGGCGCCAGATCGGGCTGTGGTTGCGCGAACACGCCCGCTCGAACGGCGACACCGTCTTCCTCGAACCGCTGGGCTACATCGGCTTCTATTCGAACCTCAAGATGCTTGATTACCCGGGTCTGTCTTCGCCCGAAGTTGTGGCAGCGCGCCAGCGTGCCGATTCCCACAGCTACCCCTTCTGCTGGTCCGAATTGATCATGGACCTCCAGCCCGACTGGCTGGTGTTGCGACCGTACGAGGCAAAAGCTATCCGCGAGCGAGCCCCTGAGGTGTTCGGGAATTTCTACCCGTTGGCACGAGTCTTCGACGTGCAGACGCAAATCGACGCGATCGGATGGATCCCCGGACGCGTTTTTCTGCAGAACGATGGGACCTTTGAAGTCTACCGCCGCCGGGACGGTTTGCCTCGCGGGGTTGGCCTGCGCCCGATTAATGCAGCGGCACTCACCCGCCGCGACAGCTGGGGACAGCCCGCCTACGACAGCGGACCCAATCTGGTGGCGCACGCGCCTTCATCCTTGGAGTTTGCGAAACCGCCAAGGGCTCGATGGCTGTCGGGCGGTTTTGGGATTTTCGAGGGAGCCTATGCCGACGCCAAGAACGCCACGGATGGTGTGGTATTCTCGATCCAGTTCATCGACGCCGAGGGAAAGACGAAGGTTTTGCTGGAGCGAGCCCTCCATCCTCTGGATGCCCTGGCCGACCGCGGGCTCCAGTCGTTTCGCGTCGGGTTGCCGGCAAACCGCGCCGGTCGGATCAAGCTCGAAGTCTCGCCGGGGCCGGCCGGCAATAATGCGTTTGATTGGTCGTATTGGAGCAGCCTCCTGCTGGAATTCCCGCATTCCTGAGGTGAGCAGGCGGACGACCTGGCCGTGGTAGGCCCCATCGCGGGGGTCGGGTTTCAGCATTTCCCTCAGTTTCGTCTTCAGACGCTCTGAAGACATGCGGGCGCCGGAGTGGACCGTGTCCGGGATTTGTGCCGGGAAATGATTAGGGATTGCGGCCCCACCCTCCTAATGGCCGCCAGCGCGCGCGCAATCCCGTCCGCCCGGATCGCTTCCAAATCGGCGATGCCGTACCTCTCAGCCGTCTCGGACCAGCGCCGGGCCCGCTGGCGCTGCTCACATTGAAGCTCCCGCCGATGGATTTCAGGATGTGTACGCACGTAGAATAATCAGCGTTCGTCGTCATTCATGGTCACGCGGCGTTGGGGGAGCGCGGTTGTGGCGGGGTGAGCGCGGTTTCGCTTCAACCTCCATCAAGGCTCAAGATCCCGTATCTCGAATGGTTGGCGGACGCCACCGACGCTCTTCTCGATCCACTGAAATGGACTGACCTGGTTCGATCAAATCAGGGCGGCCAGTTCGAGTCTGCTGAGCGGCCGTGCTCCGCGCTCTTCTCAAAATAGACGAAAACCGGTAGGTTGGAGCCGTTTGTTCGCAGTACGTGCATTGCCGAGTCACTTCCTCTGCGGTGATTCTCCGTGCCTCTTTCAGCCTGCTTTCAAGTTCCGGTGGCAACTGTGAGTGAAAAAGCTCAATTGTCCTGAGCAGACGCCTTTTCCGACGTTTTTCCTCGCACAATTCAAACATGTCTTGGTCAGTCATTACTACGAGGTGCCAGAACATTCTGGTTCAGGGCTGGTTCTGGCTGAGCAGCTGTTCGAAATGGGCAACTGACTGGGCGTCGCCGGCGCCACGGCCAAGCCCGCCTCCAGCGTCGCGCGCGCGTCATCCAGTCGTTTGAGCTGCAGGTACACATTGCCGAGGGCATCGCAGGCCAGGCTGTCGCGTGGCGCCAGCCGCGCGGCCTTCTCATAGAACGGCAGCGCTGCCTCCAGCTGCCTGACTTGCAGGCGGCTCCCGCCCTGCGCATCCAGGCGGTAGGAATCGAAATTCCAGGCATACAGCCGGTAAAGAAACGGATCATTCGCCTCGATGAACCGGCCGGCGGCGCTGCCGAGCCGGCGCTCCTCGGCGGCCCGCGCCTCGTTGCCGCCCTGCGCATAGAGTTCGGCCAGCATGCTGTGGGCGGAGGGAAAGTTTGGAGACGTGCGCACGATGATTTCAAAAAGGCGCAGCGCCTCGGCTCGGTTGCCGCGCTGCTCCGCAATGCGGGCGAGGCCGAGCTGGGCATAGGGATCGTTGGGCACGAGGGTCAGACGCCATTCGTAGTGGTGGATGGCCTCGTCAGTCAGGCCCTGTTTCAAGCAGAGGTCGGCCAGCTTGAGCCGGGTGACAGGATAGTGCGGGGCCAGGCGCAAGGTCTCCTCGAGAAAAGTCCTGGTGCCTTCCATGTCGCCGAGGTTCTGGCAGGTGTCGGCGAGATAGTACGCCCACTGCGCGTTTTTCGGCTCGAGGGCGTGCAAGCCACGTTCCGCCTGCTGCGCTTCACGGTAGAGGGCGTTGGCGTGGTAAAGACAGGCGAGTTCACTCAGCGCCTCCAGTGGCTGCTCGATCCGGTTTGCCGCCGCGGTTGCCCCGCGCACCCGGGCCGCGTACTCAGGGGGCCACATCGCCAGGTCCGGGAGGGGCGACACCGCTGCACGCACGACGGCGCTTATCTGAAGCAGCTTGCGCTGATGCCAGGCAAAAGCGGCCACCGCCAGCCCGGACAAGACCAAGACGAGGGCGATGAGTCGGGACCTAGGCATGGACAGCGGTGCCGCCTGCGGCTCCGGGCGGAGACCGAAGCCACGATTGGGGCTGCAGGGATTTCCGTCTGGGAAAACCCCAGGGAGAGGACCGTGCGGACCCTGTCGGAGAGCGGTTCATTTTCGTTTCCACAACAGCACCCGGCTCATCCGGTCATACGGCGGATAGGCGTGGAAACCGCCCGTGATGATCTCCGGCACGCCATCGCCGTCCATGTCGGCAACGGCCGTGGTGAGGAGGTGGGTCGGCGTGCTCGCCAGCGGTACCGGCGTAAAGTGCTCATGACCATCGTTGATCCAGGCCATCATCGAGACGGATTTGGGATTGGACCAATCGTTAAAGGTGCTCACCGCCAGCAGGTCGACGAAACCATCGCCATTGAGATCTGCCGCGCTCGGTCCGTAGGCACCGGGAAAATCGCCGACGCGGTGAAAGGCCCATCGGTGGCTTCCCAGGTTCTCGATCCATTGGATGCCGTGCCATGGCCGCGGGCCGGGGCGGGCGTAGTCGAAGGCATCGCCGTTGGTGTAGACGAAATCGAGGCGGCCGTCGCGGTTGATGTCGGCTTCGACGAGCCCGCTGCTGCCGTAGTCTTCGTTGGTGGAACCCCAGATGATGGTGTCCTTGAATTTCCCGCCGCCGAGATTGTCGAAGAGGTGGATTTCCTCCCACTCTTGCGAAATGAGCGAGGCGAATCCAAGCCGGCCATCGCCGTAAAAATCGGCGACCGGCGTGTGAATCGGGCCTGATTGGGTGTTCACGACATGAGGCTCAAACTTCCAGTCGCCGTGGTTTTCCATCCAGAGCGTTTCTCCCTGGTCGTAGCCAAAACAGCCAACGACGAGCTGCGTGACGCCGTTGCCAAGTAGGTCGGCGCCGCGCACGTCGGCCACGCGTGCCATGTGTTCCCCGACGACATGCCGGCGGAACTGCCCGTTGCCAAGGTTTTCAAAGATGATGACGGAGCCGATGCGGTCGTTGTTGGGAAAGATCTGGCCCATCGAGGCCACGAGCAGGTCGAGCCGTCCGTGGCGGTAAACATCATAGGCCTGCACGTGCCCCGGCGCCATGACATCGCCGATCGTGGATTCTGGATAAACGCCCCGGGGATACTGGCGGATCCAGCGAAGCTGATTGGTCTGCGCATCGCAGACGAGGACGTCAGGCAGACCGTCGCCATCGAGATCGACGACCGCCATGTGCGCGACCCAGGGATGGCCCGTCACTGGATCACCGATGGGCTGGGAATCGTAGACTAGGCGGGGGCCGCAGCTGGGGCAGTGGCGCCCAGGCAGGGAGCGGGTGGTGGCTCCGGGCCCGGGCGGGTGGCAAAATAGCCGACCGTGCCAACTGCCAGCACCGCCAATCCACCGAGAACGAATACGAAGGGCTTGGGGGCGGACATGGGATGATGTTATTGATCGGGGCTCCTCGCCCGGGAGGAAACGAAAAACGGATGACCTCCCAACAATTCGCTGGGGCTCCGACACCCCTACCGAGGTCTTTCAACCGAGGCACGGTTAGGGTTCCGTGTTCCGCTGAGATACCCGCGTCAAAGCGTCGCCGGCAGCATTCTAATTATCATCAGACTTCCTCGACCCAAGGGCCAGAAGCGCACAGAGATCGAAAGGCAGCTGGGGAATCAAGGCGCGGCCAACCTGCACGACTGCCGCCATCCCCGTCAAAGCACCGGTGCGGATAACGTCATCGTTCCCGTGGCAGACTCGGCGGCATGCTCGGTGATGGCGCCCGAGGGCCAGCGTACGCGCACTTTCCGTAGCGGAATCGCTTCAGTATATCCGAAGAAACAGTCGGCGGAAGACTGGCTATAGTAGCCGGAGCCGGCGCAGACTTCGCTCATCTGCGTCGACCCGTCGGCCAGTTCCACCGTAACGCGCGCACCCACCGCGGTCGGATTGCCGGGCGGGCCGCGCAGCAGGACGCGCAGCGCATGCCGGCCAGGGAGGCCGTGATTCCGAAAGACCAGCGTGCTGCTGTTGTTCCGGGTGATGAGAAAGTCCGGCCAGCCATCCTGATCAAGATCAAGCACCGCCAGCGCCTTGGCATCGCCCGGCACGACCAGGCCGCTTTCGGCCGGCGGCACGGGCGAGAAATTTCCCTGTCCATCGCCCCGCAACAGGACGCTCAGACCGCCATCGAAGCGACCCACGGAGGGGATGGGTGAGTACGAGTTCTGCACGGCATAGATGTCGGCGTGTCCGTCGCCGTCGAAATCGCCCGCCACCACGCCCTGCAGCGGCGAGATCTGGGCCAGCCGGGGCAGCGGTTCGAACCGATAGGTGCCATCGGGCTGGCTGAGCAAGACCCCACTGCGAAATTCCGTGGCGGCCAGGCGCCGGGCTGCCGCCAGCTTCTCCTCGCCGAGAATCTCCTCCAGCGTGGCCCGCGCATAAAAGTCGTTCCGAGGAAAGCGCTTGAGAATCGACGGAATGACCGCCCCGAGATCGCGGCGCGTGCGCCACGGATAGAGCCGGTCGCCCTCGTAATATCCCTCGATCAGCTGCGAAGTTCCGTCACCTTTGAAGTCGCCGGAGAAAAGCAGTGCCGGGCGGTCCGGGCTGGCGCGGTATTGGCTGTTCAAGCCGAGGTTGCCCACCACGAAATCGGGCCGGCCGTCGCCATTGAAATCGGCACTCGCAATGGAATTCCACCAACCGGTGCCGGCGGCGGCAAAGCCCGCCTTCTCGGTCCAATCCTCGAAGCCCTTGCCCTGGCGGTTGTGGAAGTACTTCACGTTCCCCCATTCCAGCGTGAGCAACAGATCCGGCCAGCCGTCGCCATCGACGTCGCTCCACAACGCGGCCGTTACCATGCCGACTTCGCGCAACCCCGGTGCCAGCACGTCCGTGACATCTTCAAACCGGCCGCCGCGATTGGCCAGCAACGCGCTTTTTGGCGCCAGGGGATACAGGCCGGGCACCACCCGCCCTCCGATGAACAAGTCGAGCCGCCCGTCCCGGTCAAAATCCGCCGCGGCCACGGCGCCGACGCTGATGGGCAGCGCCGGCAACGCACCGTCCGGAGCCGGACGAAAGTCCCCGTAACCGTCGTTAAGATAAAGTCTCGGCTGGTACTCTGGTGAGCCGGCCGGCCGGCTGACGCCGCCTCTCGTCACCAAGAGATCGTTCCTTCCGTCGCCCGTCGCATCGAACAAAAGCACCGGTCCGTCATTGAGTGGCCCGTCGGGTGCGAACGCCGAGGAATCCATACCCTTAAATTGAGTCGCCGCTTTCCCCAGGAGCAGTCGGGTTGGATCGGTGGGGGTGCCGCCAACGATGACGTCGTCGATTCCGTCGCCGTTGACATCGCCCACCGCCAAAGCCGGCCCGCGTCGATTCTGCCGCATCGGCAAGAGCGGCTGTTGGGCCGTTTCATCCACCGCCACTTCCCGCGATTCCAGCGACAGATTCACCATCCGGCCCACTTCGGAGAACTGGCCGACGGGCAGCGGCTTCTCCATGACCGACAGTGTCACCGGCGAAGACGGCTCGGTGACGGTGTACTTCCGGTCGGCCGGAAGATCGGCAAAGGACTGCGTCTGGCCGCATGGCCAGTCGATCGTGACCCGCTTGATCCGCGTGGCGTTCCCCAGGCCAAAATGCAGGATCGGCTCCGAGCTCGAGAGCACGCCGCGGGCGAGCACCAACTGGCGGACCTGAATCCCCGAATCCGTTTCGATGTGCACCGTGGCGCCAACCCCAAACCGGTTCGACTGGGTGCCCCGCAGCGCAAAGACTACGCGATGACCGGTGTCCGAGTCATTGCGCAACAGCGTCGCGCCCTTCTGGTAATTGGTGTAGACGAGGTCGAGATCGCCGTCCCCATCAAGGTCGCCGAAGGCCGCGCCGAAGCTGACGCCCTTCTCGTCGAGCCCCCAGGCCGCACTGACGTCTTCAAAGCGCAGATCACCCAGATTGCGGAACGCGAGGTTTCGCTCAACCAGCACGGGACTGGCGCGCTCGATCTGGACTTTATCCGCCGCGGTGTCGGCCATCATCATCCGCGTCATCAGATCGGAGTTGTGCGACTCCCGGTGCATCCCATTGGGGACAAAGAGGTCGAGCCGGCCGTCGTTATCCAAATCCTCGAAGCGCGGCGACCACGTCCAGTCCGTCGCGTCGATTCCGGCCAGAAAGGCGGCCTCCAGACAGCGTCCTGTGCCCGTGTTCAGATACAGCGCGTTGCGCAGGTATTGCGGGGCCGTCTGGGCGCCATTGGGCGGATCGTTGGTGAGGCCGCGCATGTTGGCCATGGTGCGCTGGTCCTTCTGGTGGGTCGTCGCCGCCATGTCGGCGACCAGGAAGTCGATGAGCCCGTCATTGTTCACGTCGCCCAGGTCGGAGCCCATCGAGGAAAACGTCGTATGCGGCACCACCTGGTCAATGACATTGGTGAACGTGCCGTCGCGGTTGTTGTGGTAGAGCTTGTCGGGAGGCGAGAAATCGCTACCTACATAGATGTCGGGCCAGCCGTCATTATCATAGTCCCACCAGGTGGCGGAATGCCCCTGCCCTTCGCCGGAGATTCCCGCGCGTTTCGTCACGTTCGTGAAGGTGCCGTCGCGATTGTTGTGGAACAGATAATTCCGCTGGCCAGCCGGATGATCGACGGCATCCAACATGTTGGTAAGAATGAAGACATCGAGCCAGCCGTCGCGGTCGTAATCGCAGAAGGCGGTCATGACGGAGGAGTCCTTCACATCCAGTCCATAGGCATGGCCCATTTCCTTGAAGGTTCCGTCGCCCTGGTTGATATAGAGCAGATTGGGGGCGTCGAACCGGCAGACATAGATGTCGAGCCGTCCGTCATTGTTCACGTCGACAAAGGTTGCGCCCTGTTTCCAGATCATGGCCGCGTCACCCTTGTCGCTCACCCCGGCTTTGTCCGTCACATCCTCAAATTTCCATCCGCCGAGGTTGCGAAACAGCCGGCAGCTCTCGGTCTTGCTCACGACAAAGATATCCGGCCGGCCGTCGTTATCATAATCGCCGATGGCCACGCCGGTGCCGACAGCGCCCACCTCGAACTCGTGATAACGTTCTCCCCACATCTTGGGGTCGGCATACCGGTTCTCCGTGATCAACCCGGTCTCCTGAGGCGACAGCACCTTGAACATCGTCGCCCCGCGCGGACCCGACCGCGGCGCCAGGGGTCGCCCGGACAGACCGTCCGCGGTTTCGCCCGCCCGGATTCCCCCGACGGCAAACAGTACGGCGGCCAGCGAAACGCAGCGCGCCGCCTGCCCGGCGGCACCCCGCGCCACCGGAGAATCCGGGTTCTCGGCAGCAGACATTGAATGGTTAGATAGGACGAACCACCATCCGGAAGAGTCAAGGAGAGTCCGCTCGCAGAACCTCCTCCGGGGATCGACAGGACCGGCCCTCCAGTTTAGCGTGCAAGCAAGAGTTTCACGGCCCCCCGGTGGCTCTCCCCTGCATCCAGTCACCGCCGCCAGTGGGAGCCTCACAGACTTCTGAACAGCTCTGTTCCGAGCTGTCCGAGATCGTCTCAGCGTGGCCAAAACTTTCGCCCGAAAGCCGAAACGCCGCAATCGCGCTTCTTTGCGCGACGCGCAAAGGCAAGTGACGACTCTACTGGCATGGCGCGCGCGCCTGGTGTTTGGCTGTTGGATATCTGATAGCCGCAGTCCGACCCCGTCAGATCGGCCCCTGGAGAGGACTCGCCCCGGATCAGGACCGCGCCCTCAGCGCGATGAACAGCACCTGCGCCGGCTTCTTGGTGTTCCAATCCCCCTGCAGGTGCCATTGGGCGACCTTCGTCCAGTCCATCTTCCCGTCCGCGCCTGCTTCCTGGCCAGAGGAGATGGTGAAATCGGCGACCTTGAGCCGGAGCCAGACCGGTTGCCCCGGCATGAGCTGCGCGACGCGCACCCGCGCCCAGCACTTGGTGCGGTCGGCGTCGCCGAAAACGATCGTGTACTCAGGCACCTCATTGCCCTCCTGCACCGCGAGTGCGATCTCGATGCAGGCACACTTGCTGAGGTCGCGGACCGGATCGAGGTTCTGGCAGAATCCGCCGTCGCCCTGCGCGCCCTTGGCGCCCAGCACGCGAAAGCCCGCCTTGGGTGCAACCGCGAAATTGTTCTGCCAGGAGGTGTAGCCGTAGACTGCGGGCACCGCTTCGGTAAAGTTGACGATCATGATGGGCTCGGCGGCCGGCGCGGCGTGAGCATCGGCGGCGAATCCGGGCGCACGGAGGGCGATGACCGCGGCGAAGGAGAGAACAAGACGGGAAAGCGAGTTCATATCTTTATTCTGGAAGAAGAGCGGGCGAAAAACAACCACGGGGGTTACTCGAAGGCCAGCCGGCAAAACCTCAAGAGGCTGGTACGCAGTCGGAAGTCGACTCTGACGCTGCTCCGCGCGGCGAACCAAAGCGGGCACTGAAAAACAGCGTCTGCTGTCTCCAAGAAAGCGCGCAGGATGGCCTAACGAGGACTTGCCGGTTTGCGGTTGGAAAAACCCGCAATCGGTTCTGCTTGGATGGCCTGTTCGAGGGCGGACAAGGCGTCCTCGCAAATCAGCATGACCTTGCGCTTTTGGTTTAAGGAGATGGTCAGGGAGCGCACGTTGGTGTTCTCCCGAGAGAGTTTGAGGATCTGCGCTTTGAGCACGGAGAATCGCGCATAGCGCGCCGCGGCGGTCGAGAGCTCGGAGTTGCCGCTGAGGGTTGGGATCACCGCCAAGCCAGCCAGGTCCTGGCGGACTGCTTGGTCTTCCTTCGCCATCGCCGCTTCCATTTCGTCCATCCTCTGGTCGCTTTCCTCGGCAATGTGCGGTGGGAGCAGGGTGAGGAGGCGTAGCGCCGCGATCCTGGCACCGTCGGCCAGTTGCATAACATTCAGATCGTCCCCGGAAGGGGAGCCAGCGCCCGCTGCGACGACCCCAGCCAATGCCGCATCCATTTCCTTGAGGGCCGCGGAAGCCGGGCCAAACGTCAGACTGTACGCCTTGAGATTGGTGTTCCTTACCGCCAACTCCAGTAGATCTTTGTCTATGCGCTGAATCTCGGCAAAGGCTTTGGAAAACTGGGCCAACAGATCTTTCTCGTTCTTCAAGCCGCCGGGCTCCAGCAGTTGTGCCAACTCCCGACCTCCCTGGTCCACTGTGGCCGTGGCGGTCCGGGCTTGGTCGGCGTAGCTCTGGGAGTCCTCGTCGGTGATGGCCATGACGGCGCTCTTTTCTGCCTCGGAGGCCAACGCCACTGACAGCCGCATCCGTTCAACCAATTCCACGCGCTTTGCTTTTAGGGCCAGTTGTGCAGCGGGATCCTGCGGCTCCCGGAAATGCAGCACGAGCACGATGGCCGCGAGCAACATCATCGCTCCGACCGCCATCCAAAGGAAATCTCTGAGAGCTGGTTTCATCGTCACACCGTCCTTCTGGAGGTTGAGCGCACGTCGGAATGGGACGTTCCCGGTCCGTGACCGCGCTGTTTCCGTGCGGGAAAAGGTAGTTTCTGTCGGCGCGAGGACAATCGATAAGTGGTCGGCTTAATGTCCTTTTAATGCGAATCGCCCCATCATTTATGATTTCTAACGATCCAAAGGCATCGCAAATGCTGATTCATGATGCAGTGCCCAAAACTGCACCATGAAATCCACCGACCTGCTCCAGATCCTGCTCTTCTTCGGCTTGGGGATCGCCCTCACGCCTGTGCTCGGCCGCTTTCTGGCCCGAGTCTTCAAAGGGGAGAAGACATTTCTTTCCCCGCTCCTCTTCCCGGTCGAAAAGCTCGTCTATCGGCTGACCGGCGTCGATCCAGAGGAGGAGATGTCGTGGCTGAAATATATGTGGGCTGTCGTGATCATGGGCACCCTCGGCTACGTCTATCTCACGGTGGTCTTCATGACCCAAAAATGGCTGCCCCTGAATACGCAGGGCCTGGGCAACCTTTCCTGGCACCTGGCGTTCAACACCGCCTGGAGCATCGCCTGCAACGCCGATTGGCAGTCCTACACCGGGGAAACGACGTTGAGCTATTGGTCGCAGACTCTCGGGATCTCGGTCCATCAATTCATCAGCGGCGCTACGGGGCTCGCGGTTCTCGTCGCGGTAGGACGCGCCCTGGCGCGCCACACGGTTAAGACCATCGGTAACTTCTGGGTCGATCTTACGCGCTGCACGCTTTACGTCGTGGTTCCGCTATCGATCCTCTGGGCCATTCCGCTCGCATGGCAGGGAGTGCCGCAGACCTGGAAGCCTTACCTGACGGCATACCTCGTCGAACCCTATACCGGGCAGGTCCAAAAAACCGACGACAAGGGCCAGCCCGTGACGGCCCCCGCGCCGAAACTGGACGACCAGGGCAAGCCGGTCATCGGTTCCGACGGAAAGTCGGTGATGACGGACCAACCCGTGATGGTCGATCAAAGGGTCGAGACCCAGCCCCTTCCGATCGGACCTGTCGCATCGTTCGAGTCCTGCAAGCAACTTTTTACAAACGGTGGCGGTTGGTATGGCGTGAATAGCGCGCATCCGTACGAAAATCCAACGCCGCTCGCCAATTTCCTGGAGATGCTCGCCATCATCGTGGTGCCGATGGCGCAGGTCTACATGTTTGGCCTATTGATCGGCAACAAACGCCACGCTTGGTGCCTGTTTTCGGTGATGCTCGCCCTTTATCTGCTGTCGTTCGGAGTCGCCTGGTACGCGGAAACGCGGCCAAACCCGGCCCTCGACAACATCATGCCGCACATGGAGGGCAAGGAACAGCGCTTCGGGGTGATGAACAGCGTGCTTTGGGGGGTTTCATGCACGGCAATCGACAATGGTTCGGTGAATTCGATGCACGATAGCTGGATGCCGATCGCGGGCCTAATGCCGATGTGGAACATCCTGATCGGCGAAATTATGTTCGGCGGAATCGGATGCGGCGTGTATTGCATGCTCTTTCACGTCCTCATCACCGTTTTCATCGCCGGGCTGATGATCGGACGGACCCCGGAGTATCTCGGCAAAAAGCTTGGAGCATGGGAGGCGACCTGGGCAGTGATCGGGGTCCTGCTGCCCAACGCCGCCGCCCTGATTCCAACGGCGATCTCCGTGATGCTGCCGGCCGGCATTGCAAGCATGAACAATGCGGGTCCGCACGGATTGAGCGAGGTCCTATACGCCTTTGGGGAAGCGGCAAACAACAACGGCAGTGCGTTTGCCGGCCTTAACGCCAACGTGCCCTGGTACGATGTGACGCTGGGCATAGCGATCATCATTGGCCGATTCGCGCCGATCGTCGCCGCGCTCGCCATCGTCGGTCGGATGGCCTCCAAGAAAACCGTCGAACCCTCCGCTGGCACGCTGCCGGTACACGGCTGGACCTTTGGTCTTACGCTGACTGGTGTCATCGTCGTCGTCGCGGCATTGACCTTTTTCCCGGCGCTGTGCCTCGGGCCGCTGCTCGAGCACGGGCTGATGGCAGCCGGTCGCGTGTTTTAAGACTGAAAAAGGGATTCAAACCATGAGCACACCCTTCCAAATCAACTATTCGTCGCTCGTTCGCCAAGCGGTGATCGGCGCATTCCAAAAGCTGAACCCACGCGACGAGATCAAGAATCTGGTCATGTTCGTCGTGTGGGTCGGCTCGATCTTGACCACCATCTGGCTCCTCGTCGATTTTTCGAGCTTCAACCTGCAGATCTGCCTCTGGCTGTGGTTCACCTGCCTCTTCGCCAATTTTGCCGAGGCGATGGCAGAGGGCCGCGGCAAAGCGCATGCGGACGAGCTGCGCAAAATGCGGACCAAGACGATGGCCCGAAAGCTGGTGAACGGCGACGAGCTGGCGGTTTCGAGCAGCGAGCTGAAGATTGGCGATCACATCGTCTGCGCAGCCGGCGAGCTGATTGCGGCCGACGGCGAAGTGATCGAGGGCATCGCGACCGTCGACGAGTCTGCCATCACCGGCGAGTCTGCGCCCGTCGTTCGCGAGAGCGGGGGCGATCGCAGTGCCGTCACCGGCGGTACGCGCGTCACGAGTGACCGGATCGTCATCCGCGTCACCGCGGAGGAGGGCCATTCGTTCCTCGATCGAATGATTTCGATGATCGAGGGCGCGCGACGCCAGCTCACGCCAAACGAGATTGCGCTCAACATCGTCCTAGTCAGCCTAACCGCCCTTTTCATCGTGGTCGTCCTCGTGCTGCCGCCCTTGGCTATTTATGACGAGAAAGCGGCGGGCCAATACGGCGTTGTCCTCACCTCTCTGCCGGTGCTGCTCTCGCTGATCGTCTGTTTGATTCCAACGACGATTAGCGGGCTATTAAGCGCAATTGGCATCGCCGGGATCGACCGCCTGATGCGACGGAATGTGCTTGCGACCTCCGGGCGGGCCGTCGAAGCCGCCGGCGATGTCGACGTGCTCCTGCTCGACAAGACCGGGACCATCACGCTGGGCAACCGCATGGCGACCGAATTCATCCCGGCCCCGGGAATCGCGCTCTCGGATCTGGCGGACGCCGCACAACTTGCCTCTTTGGCCGACGAGACGCCCGAGGGGCGCAGTATCGTCACCTTGGCCAAGGAGAGATTCCATCTGCGTGGTCGCGAAGTGGCCTCGCCGCATGCAACGTTTGTGCCTTTCACCGCCCAAACCCGCATGAGCGGTGTCGATCTCGACGGCCGGCGTATCCGTAAGGGGGCCGCCGACAGCATAAAGGCCTGGGTTACATCGAAGGGCGGTACCTATCACCCCCTGGTCGCGGCCGAGGTCGATCGAATCTCGCGCGCCGGCGGCACACCGCTCGTCGTGTCAGAGAATAATCGCGTGCTGGGAGTGATTCTTCTCAAGGACATCGTCAAGGGTGGCATCAAGGAACGGTTTCAACAGCTCCGCGCGATGGGCATCCGGACCGTGATGATCACGGGCGACAATCCGCTCACGGCCGCGGCCATCGCCGCTGAAGCCGGCGTCGATGACTACATCGCGCAGGCCAAACCAGAGGACAAGCTGGCGCGCATCCGCAGGGAACAGGAAGGTGGCAAGCTTATCGCGATGATCGGTGACGGCACCAACGACGCGCCTTCGCTCGCCCAGGCCGATGTCGGCGTCGCCATGAACAGCGGCACGCAAGCCGCCCGCGAGGCCGGCAACATGGTCGATCTCGACAGCAATCCGACAAAGCTCATCGAGGTCGTCGAAATAGGAAAACAACTGCTCATGACGCGCGGTGCGCTCACGACTTTCAGCATCGCGAACGATGTCTCAAAGTATTTCGCAATCCTCCCGGCGATGTTCGGTCTGCTCTACGCGACGAAGCCCGGGGGCTTCGGCCCCCTGCAGGCCTACAACATCATGTTCCTGCATTCGCCGCAGAGCGCGATCCTTAGCGCAGTCATTTTTAACGCACTCATCATCGTAGCCCTCATTCCCCTAGCCCTCCGCGGCGTTAAATATCAACCCCTCGGCGCACAGGTGATTTTGCGGAAGAACATGCTCATTTACGGCATCGGCGGCATCCTGATGCCCTTCGTGTTCATCAAGCTCATCGACCTAGTACTCGTTGCCCTACACCTTGCGCCCTGACTCATCCGCTCTGAAAGGAAACGCCATGATCAAGCTCATCATTCAGTCGATCCGGCAGAAAGTCGTTTGGATACTCGTTTGCGGTGTGCTCTATCCGCTCGCCATCACCGCGATAGCGCAGCTGGGATTCCACGACCGGGCTAATGGCAGCCTCGTCGAACGCGGCGGGCAAATCGTGGGCTCGGAACTCATTGCCCAACAATTTACCGGAGCCGAGTATTTCTGGCCGCGGCCCTCGGCTGCAACTTACGGAACTGGCCCTTCGGGGATCGCGGGTTCCAGCGGCAGCAATCTCGGCCCGACGAGCGCGCAACTTCAGACCAACGTGCGCAACAACGCCAAAGCGCTGCGCGAGGCTCACAAGCTTCCCGCCGACGCGCCGGTCCCTGCCGATCTGGTTTTCGCTTCCGCGAGCGGACTCGATCCTCACATCAGTCCCGAGGCGGCCCGATTCCAGGTCGCCCGGGTTGCCGCCGCGCGCGGGATGGGCGAAGAACAAGTCAAGGCCCTCTTGGAAAAATTCGTTGAGCCGCCGCAGTGGGGTTTTCTTGGTGAGGCCAGAGTCAATGTGCTCATGCTGAACCTGGCGTTGGATGCGGCAGCCGTGAAGAAATCCTGAAGCGCAATGACTCAGGCGATTGGCCGCGAGATTAGGTTTTGTGTGAGTGAGGTTGTGGAAAATCGCGCCCCGGCTCCTGGCAGAGCCGGGGCGCTTTGACTAGAAAAGAAGGTCGGGTGGAGTTCTGCGAACACCGGGAGGGGGCACTGGTCTTAATCCATTTTTAATGTCTTTCACCTGGCATTTAATTAGGGCCGATAACGCCTTGGGATTATGATGCTACCTCCGGCGCTTTGAAACCGTATCCAAAAGTACTGATTGTGGACAACGATCCAGGGATCGGGCGGATGTTGCGCATCCTCCTCGAAGGGGAGCGGTACAAGGTGCTTTGGAGCCGAGATGGAGAGCGCGGCTTGATACAAGCGGTGGAACACCGGCCGGACGTGATCCTCCTTGAACTGGACTTGCCTGATGGCGACGGCTTCGCAGTGCTTGGGTCGCTACGAGAATGGAACGAGGCCCCGGTATTGATTCTCTCCGGGCGCGCCGGGGTTTCGGATAAAGTCCGTGCTCTGGACGCCGGCGCGAACGATTATCTGGTTAAGCCATTCGCTCCAGAGGAGTTGATGGCGCGGATGCGGGTGCTTCAGCGGAGCGAGCTGCCGGCGAGCGACGGACCGTTGCTAGTGACCGGAGCCTTGAAGATCGACATGGCATCGCACGCGGTGACCGTGAATGGGCTTTCACTCGAACTCACGGCAACTGCGGGCGCTATCCTGTATATCCTCGCCCGTCATGCGGGCAAGCTCGTGCCATGGCAGCGTTTGACCCGCGCCGTTTGGGGAACCGACGCCGCCCCGAAGCTCGCAGAACTCCGCGTCTATATCGCCGGTTTGAGGCGGGAATTGGAGCAGCACGGCGGAAAAAACCTCATCCGGGGAGATGGAAACCTGGGCTACAGCCTGTTGCTCGAAACTGACCATGAATACTCCGCGACCAAGACTGTCGTTTGACCGGCTCGGCATAAAGGCCGATCGGCTGCTGCTGCCGATTGATCTGGCGAAATGCCCATTGGAGATATTTCCGGTGGCCAATGGCTTCACTAAACCGTTCCACGGTGAAATTGTTCTCCTCCATGTGCTGGATCGACGGACAAAAGGCGTGTCGGGAGACATCGGTAAAATTGATCTCCGCCGGGCGGAGTGTTGTTTGGAACGGATCGGGCACGATTATCTGACTCCGACTATTGACGCTTCGTTTCGCGTGCGGATCGGGATTCCCCACGAAGAGATTCGGGCTGAGGCCGAGGCTGCCAACGCCGACTTGATCCTTCTGCCAACCTTCGCTCCGTCGTTTTGGAGAAGATTGGGCGGTTTGCCTTACGGCGAGACGGTCCGAAGCCTGGTCGTTGGCGCACCCTGCCGCGTGTTCGTCGTCGACGTCCGGACGCGGATCAATTGTTTCCGCTGCTGGACGGGAGAGGAGACTGCCAATCGATGTCTGAAATGATCCGCAACGAAAATGACCCAATAGCTCAAAAGTCCGCGGCCATCGGGGCTCCTCCCCTGGCGGGCCTGCTATGCTGTCAGGACATCCCGGAAGTCTACGGCAAGCTGGAGCCTTCGGCCGAGCCACAACTCGGCCTCGGTGAGGTTCTGGATGGGCGGTTCTTGATCCGCGAGACCGTATGTCGTGGCGGAATGGCGACGATCTACCGGGCTGCGGACATGCTGAACGAGCGGCATGAGGTGGCCCTCAAGGTGCCGTTTTTGGCGGTTGAAAGCGACCCCGGCTGGTTCGCACGCTTTCGCCACGAGGATGAGATCGGCCTTAAACTCTCGCATCCGGCCCTCCTGAAGTTCGTTCCCATCGCGGGGGAGAAGTCTCGCCCCTATATCGTGACGGAACTCCTCCGGGGCTGCACGCTCGACCATCTCGCGCACGATACGCGTCCGCTTCCCGAGACGGATGCGTTGAGAATCATCGGCCTCGTTTGCGACGCCTTGGGTTCAATGCACAGGCAGGGCTTCGTTCACCGCGATCTCAAGCCGTCGAACATCATGATTTGCTGCGACCGGACGCTTCGCTTGTTGGATTTTGGGCTCGCTTCTGCACCGATCCGCCGGCGGAGCATTCTTGCGAAACTGACGGGGATCTTCGGGACCCCCGAATATATGGCTCCAGAGCAAGTGGAGAATGCGTCGATCGACGAACGCACCGACGTCTACGCACTGGGCACAATCCTCTACGAATTGGTGACGGGCCAGGTTCCGTTCAAAAACGAAGATCCCTGGCAATCGGCATTCCAGCGAACCACGGGTGATCCGATCGCGCCGCGGACCTTGAATCCCGCGCTTTCGCCGCAAGCGGAGGAGATCGTGCTCCATGCTTTGCAGCGTAAACCGTGCGATCGGTATTCCAGCATGGCCGCGTTCAAGGCTGATCTGGACGCGCCGGCGCGCGTCCCGGTGACCGGCCATTGCACGCGCCTTCGGCCGCCCCGGTGGCGGTTGGGAATTCAATCGACCCCGGTGCTCTCTGGTCTGCTGCTCGGTCTCGGCGCCATCCTGTTCTTTGTTACTATGTTCCTTGTCTTGCGCGCTCGGCTGTCAGCCAAATAACGCGACCAGTTTCAACTTAAGGGCGACCTTCGGAGGCGCGGCTCTGCCGGCTCGGCCTTAACCCCATTTTAATGGTTCTCGCTCACTATTTTATTAGGGCCGGAAATGCTTCGGCACTATCGTGCCGGCATGCAAGCGACCACCCTGCTCTCGCCCTCAATCAGATCCAGCCTGGCGAATGGTTCCAATTGCCTCGGAAATGAGTCGCTCAGGGGTGCATCGACCGAACCGGGTCACAATACAGACCGTTTGCGCTTGTCGGCCTATGTGCTTGTGGCGCTAGTGGCCTTGTTCGCAGGCTACGTCCTCGGCCTCCTCGGCGGGCAATCTTCAAACGGGTCGCGCGTCGCTTGGCCGTCGGTTCCGACTAATCCGCGGTCCTTTAATCCATGAGCATGCGCACCATCAATTCCAGAGATTTCGGGTACCTTACTCCCAAGCTCAACGGTTCGGCGCGCGGCGCAGACGCGGTCGTGACGGCGGCGAATCGTGTAACGGGGAAAACGATCATGCGATGGCGGGTGAGCCGCCAATATTGGATAAGGGATGCGCTTCAACATCCGATCCGCACCCGCCCCACCCTTGCGAGTGTCGAATCCATCAATGCGGAGTCGTTCGGTTTTCGCCGCTGGTCCGCCGACGTCGAAATCGACGTCAGGAGCCCAATCACCGAGCGTGGTTTCCATGCGATGCCGCTAGCGGAGCAGGTCGATTATCTCCGCACGTGGACGCCCGAGAACCCGAACTGGGACGGTCCGACACTGGAAGGCCTCGCCGCAACGCTTCAGGCGGCGGTGAAAGTGCATCCCCTGCTTTATATCGAGAGCGCGAGCGAATTTGCCGGACTCGACCCGCTCTACGCGAGCGCGCTGGTGCGGGGCCTCTCGGAAGGGCTCGAAGGAAAAACTGTTTCGAATTGGAAGCCGTTTTGGACGTTCGCAGATTGGATCCTAGCACAGCCTGATCCTGAAATCGGAGTTCGAGATGGGTTCAGCGGCGAAACGCGGCTGGGGCGGCGCTGGCAGAACTGCCGGCTGGAAATCGTGAGATTTCTCGATGCCACCCTCAACGGCGAACTGGCTGCGCTGCCTCTGTCCGAGCGCGCCTCGTTGTGGCCGGTGATTGAATTGCTTACGCGAGACCCAAGTCCTGCGACAGCAGACGAAGCGGCCGGCGACAAGTGCAGCATGGACCCGTTCACCTTGTCCCTTAATACCGTGCGGGGCGAGGCGCTGCATGCCGTGTGCTCTTTCGTCCACTGGATTCGGTCCAATTCTCCCGAAGCAGCCACCGGCGGCGAAAACCTCGACGACGTGCCCGAAGCTCGGGCCGCTCTCGAGACCCACCTCGATCCGCGCCTTGAACCGTCGCTCACGATCAGGAGTGTTTTCGGCGCCAATCTACTCCGGTTGGCACATTGGGCGGAGGCATGGCTTCGCTGCCACCTCGAACAGATATTGCCGGCGCATGGCCACGACGAGCTGCGGCAAATCGCTTGGGAAACATATGTTCGTTTCTCCTGCGCCAATTCCAAGGTGCTTGCTCTATTTCATCAGGAATACTCCGCCGCGATCACCAGAATGTCGCAGGACGGATTGCCAGAGCGTCGATCCAAAGACGCCCTGGTCAGCCTCGGCCAGCACCTGGTCGTGAACTACTGTCGGCGTAGTCTCGACTTTGAACAACCAGGAGACCTGTTGGCGGCATTCTTCGCGCGCGCCCCGGAGTCAGTACGCGCGGCGGTATTGGCGTTTGTCGCCCGGTCGCTCGCCCAACCGGCTGAGCCGATTTCACCGGATTTCGTTGAGCGCCTGCTCAAGCTCTGGAATTGGCAGGCTCAACGCGAGACCACCGCAGTTGGCGCTGGCTCTCAGGACGAGGCCGCATGAATCGCGCCAGGGTCCGATTCCACGGAAGGCGACGAGGCAACGCCTGCAGACAGATGTTATGCCACCTGCGTTGCCTTGCCGATGCATCCTGGTGGATCCTGAGTCCTGAATTCGAAGCTCGCATCGTTCGTTTCATTGCGAGGGGGGTCGCTTCTTTTGGCTTTATCTGGCCCGCCACGCTAGTGCCGCCACCTTGCCGCGCCAGTAACTGATCCGAGAGCGGACCTCCAAGTACTCGCTACAATGGATCGGCTAACATTTTTCGGGCTGTTTTCCGTCACCGCAATGCTCGTCTGTTACGCTCTGGAGCACCGCTCTTCCTGGTTTATCCTCGGATTCGCTGCGGCGTGTGCGTTGGGGTCGATTTATGGCTTTCTGCAGGGCGCTTGGCCGTTCGGCTTGGTCGAAGCAGTGTGGTCGCTCGTGGCGCTAATGCGATGGTGGCGGACCCGCTTTCGGTGATTACCCCATCGTCTTCAATTCGCAGGTAGGAATGTTCCGGTTCGTCCACCATCTCGATGATGTAGGCGTAGTACATCAGATGGTCCGCCTTCGTCCGTTGGGCTCCGGCGAGAAACCTCGCCGTAGCTTTTGCGATGCAGAAACGTAGGCGGGTGGCCTGCCTAGCCATAGGCTTGCCGAAGGGTGGTGCCCAGGGGGGGCTCGAAGACCGACCGGCATAGTCTCAAGGCGCAGACGCCCAGAAAGATGGCCCGTCAGAGAAGTCGCCCGCTTCCCTAGGAGCTTCACAGAATCCTGAACAGCTCTGTTCCGAGCCGTCCGAGTTCGTCTCCGTGCTTCGCCTCGCCGCAGTGCTGGTCCCGCCGCACGTAGGCGGGTGGCCAAAGCTCTCGTCCGAAATCCGCTGCACCGTCCTCACACTGTTGCGAGTAGCGCGCAGAGGCACGTGACGGTTCTGCTGGCACGATGCGCGCGTGACGTGCTTGCCTACTGGAAATCAACATCCGTAGCCTGACCCCCTTAGGATTCCTCCTGGGGTTGGGTCATTGCGGTTGACGGACATCTCTCGGAATGAGCCCTGCCCATCGCGCTAAAAAGAGGCTGCGGTGCTCCGGATTCCGGTGGCGTAGGGGGTGCTCGCGTAACCGAACTCCCTGGCGAATTTGCTGGAATCAAAGAGGTAAGGAGAATCGTTTTGATAGAGCATTTCGTAGGATTCCGCCACCAGCGGATCGAACCATCCTGCGATCCGGATCATGGGCCTGCTCAAGACGCGGTATTTGGGCGCAACGCCAAATTCTTTCGCGGTCAGGGCGACAAACTCTCTCCCTGTGAGCGGATTTGGCGTCGTGGGAACATGCCAGGTCTGGTTCCAAGCCGTTGTCCGCTCCGCGAGTTGAATCAGGCTTTGGGCGGCGTCCGGCGTGTAGGTAAAGGAGTGCGGAACAGAATCATTCACGAGCCATGACGCTTTCCGCTTTCGGGCAAAGGGTCCGAAGACGAGAAGATTAGGCACGCCGTTGCTCGTGCCCGGTCCGTAGAAATCGGCGGCCCGCGCAATCAAGCCGGTGAGAGCACCTGATTTCCACTCATTGACGAGTGCCGCGGCAACTTTCGCGCGGATTTCGCCCTTCTTGCTACAAGGGTTGAAGGGCGTCTCCTCGGTCATCGCACCGCTGACCTTGCCGTACATGTATACGTTGTCGAAGAAGATGACCTTGGCGCCGGCGCGCTTGCAGGCTTCGATGGTGTTGCTCATGACACGCAGCCACGTTTCCTCCCAAACCTTGTGATCGTATTTTAGGCCAACGAGCAGATGCACAACGTTGGAGCCGGCGACGGCGCGGATGGCCTGGTCTTTGTCAGTGAGATCGGCGGCAATCGTCTCAGTCGCGCCGGAAGTGACCCGCGGATTGCGGCCGACAAGCCGGAACGGCTGATTCCTGGCGACGAGAAGTTTGACGAGTTCGTTGCCAATCGATCCCCCTGCTCCGAGGATGGTGGTCATTCAGATCCTGCCTTTCGTGCGTTCTGGTTTCAATTCAACGGGATGGTGCGCATTAGCTACTTGCGGCCTATATGCCCACAGCCAACTAGTCGGCATTCGGAGAACTCGGCGGCAATCGGGTTGGAACCGCTCGGACTCTCCATCAACGAGGTGCTTTGCAGCGAAACCCGGCTGGTGGTGCGCGCGGGCGCTCAACGCTTGTTCTTGTCGTTGTCTCCACGCTGGGGCGCCGGACGCTGATTGTTCGGAATCGACGGAATCGCCCGCGGTGCCGCTCGTTGAGCCGGGGCGGCGCGTTGAACCGGAGCTTGGCGTTCCGGGGCACGGCTCCGCTCTGGTGCGACGGCTTCCCGGCGGCGGCTATCTTCACCTCGGCGGTCCCCGTCCGAGCGTCCGTAAGGTGGCGCCACAAAGTAGCCTCCCTCGACCTCGATGCCGCCATTATCCCAAGGTCCGTTGTAGCCGTAGTCGCCATACACCGGAGTATAGCCGGAGCCCGACACCAAGACGCCCCCGCATCCGCCCAAGACCAACGCGATCGCCGGGAGCGCGAGCAATGTGACAACACGTTTGGCAGCGGGCTTCATGGCTGCTCCTTGGGTTCGCCCGCATCCTGCAATTGCACCAGACCGATGACAGCGCCTGTTGGGTCGGCGACCACCGCGCGCCAATACTCGGTCGGAGCATCGCTCGGCGCGACGAGGACTCGGCCGCCGAGGCTGGTCACCTTTGCCGCGGCCGCCTTCACGTCCGCAACCCGGATGAACAGAAGCCAGCCGGGCTTGGCCTGCGGTCGCGGGGGCAGCGGCGCCACGCTGGCGCGCGAATAGCCACCGCTGGCGAGGACGAAAACGTTTGGACGATCGCTGCGGGTGTCGGGCAAGACCTCCCAGCCGGCGATGGAGGCACAAAAACGGCCTTCGGCAGCGGGATCGCGCGCGAAAAGCTGCGCCCAGACCATATCGCCGGGGTCCGCCGCATATTCGCCCGGATCGCCGGAACTGGAATGGAGTACTCCGAGTTCAGCACCTTCGGGATCGGCAAAGATCGCCTGCGTTCCGCGCCGCGGTAAATCTTTCGCGGGGAACAGCACGCGTCCGCCCGCGGCCGTCGCTGCCGCCAGCGCCTTGGCCACATCAGGCACGGACACATATCCCACCCAGCGGCCGCGGACCGCTTCCGGCAGTCGCGAGGGCCGATGGGCGATGCCAGCGACGGGTTCGCCGCCGTTGGCCAACACGATGTACGAATGCGTGCCCGCAGTCGTCGTTCGCTCGATCGTTGTCGCCTCCCATCCGAAGAGGCCCGTGTAAAACGCCTGCGCGGCCGCCGGATCGGCGGTGAACAAATCCGCCCAGACGAACTTGCCCGGGAAGTGCTCCGCAGTGGGTGTCGTATCGCTCAGGGGCGGAAGATCAGCAGCGCCGACTGTCGCCACGGCACAGCAGAGAATCAGGCCCAGGGCGTTCGCGGACTTCGTTACCATAAGTATAACATGCATAGGGTCATTCAAGAACTCAACCAGCGACTCCCTGGGGTCTTGTACTACCATCCTGCGCCTCGACTGGCAATTAGCGGCCTGACTTCCCAGCTCAGATTCAAACCGGCCGGTGCAGTCCGTCCGGCGCCATCGGCAACGAACGCAGGCGAAGGCCCGTCGCATCGCAGATTGCATTCCCGAGCGCGGGGGCAATGCCCACGATGCCGGTTTCACCCGCGCCGGCCGAAGGCAGATCCTTCCGATCGACGAGGGTGATTTCAACCGAGGGCGCAACGCTCAATCGTGGCACGCGATAGGATGCCATATGGGGGTTGAGAATCCGACCGTTCTCGAAATGAACCGCTTCAAAAAGCGCCCCGCCCAACCCTTGGACTACTGCCACGCCCACACGTCTCCCGCCGAAGCTTCCGGAGAATTCATCAGGATTTCCACCAACGCGGGACGGTCGGCAGCAGGAACGAGTCGGACTTCGATCATCATTTGGCGTAGACCCGGGATTTCCCTCTGGCAATAGTGCCCGGGGGGCGGACTCGAAGGCCGACCGGAAGAATCTCAAGAGGCTGACACCCAAACAAAAGGCGCGTCGGAGAATTCGCCCCCGTTAGCGGGAGCTTCACAAAATACCGAGCAGCTCTGTTCTGAGCTGTCGGAGATGGTCTCAACGCTTCGCCTCGCCGAAGTGTTGGTCCCGCCGCACGTAGGCGGGTGGCCAAAACTCTCGTCCGAAATCCGCATCGCCGACCTGACGCTTCTGCGCGCCGCGAAACAAGCGGACAGTGACAGGCTGCGTTGCTCCTCTGTTCTTATTCCGCCGTTGCCCCTGCAATGAGGCAAGGATCTCCTCTTACTTGGTTGGACGTGCATTCCAAATCGCGAGAACATCAGCGGATCCCTGGGCCCGGATATCATTATTCGCCAAGATGTCGTCCGTCGCCGCCAGGGTTTCCTTCCTTGGGAAGGCGAACGTCTCAATATCGCGTCCATAGAACTCGACGGTGACAAAATCGCTTTGCGCGTCGCGCAGCACTTCAACGAGGTGTCGCAGATTCTTGATCATGGTGCCATTGATCGACTTCACGGCCCAGCCGATCGGTACCGGATAACCTTGCGACAACTTGTGGGGAAACAAGGGGGCCGCGATCACGACGAGTTGCTCGCCCTCGAACGCCGGGGCGTCCCCGCGCCGGGTGATGCCCGGGTTACCTACAAACGCCAACCCCATGACGGAAGCCTGATTGATGCTGCTGAGCATCTGCACCGTCACGGTCGAGAACACGATTGGCCCAAGAATAAAGTACGACGGATACGCCCCTTTAAGATCGGGGATAAGCATTCGGCGGTCCGGCGACACGGGAAGCTGTACCACGCGCGTTTTCCCGTCGCGGATCACGGTCAGGGCGACCGTCCCATCTTCGGCGGTCTTCTGCACCAAGTAGTCAAAACGTACCCGCAGGTTATTGGCGATCTTGACCATCCCTTCGTCGTCAATCGGTGTCGCGCCGATTTGGGTGATCACATCCAGTTTCTTCAGCGGATAAGATGGCGAGTCGACGTAGGGAGCGCGGACAACCACCCCTTCAACGGCCTTGTCCAGTTTCAGGAAAGCGTGCAACGACGGACTCTGCATCCTCTGAACTTCATCGAACATGGCAGGCTTACCATCGTAGTGGCCGTCGGCAATGTCGGCGAGAAACAGTTCGATCTCCTCGTTGGGGATGATGTACCCGATGTTTTGCGTCCCACCCAGGACGCTAAACGCGAGCCCGATCATCTTATCGCCAACGACCGCGGGACCACCACTATTTCCGGGGTTGATCGCGGCATCGATCTGGATCCGCAGTCCGGAGACCGGGAAGTTATAGGGCGTAAACTCGATCCGGGAGACAATGCCCTTGGTGATAGACAAACTGGTGCCGCCAGTCGGAAACCCATAGGCCAATACCGGGTCTTTGATTTCCGGCAGGACGCTCGCCCGCGGCACGGGGTCATGCGTTCCGAAAAAGGACTCGTCGTCCAGCTTTAGCACCGCGAGGTCAATTCCGGGCGCAATGGCTTCCACCGTGGCCAGAATCTTGTCGCCCGACTGATTCGCCTGCACCTGCACTTGGCCCGCATACAGCACGACGTGTGCATTCGTCAATATGCGCTTCCCTTCGATGACCACACCCGAGCCGGACACCTCCTGCGGTGACTGCTTTGTCCAAGGCCGAAACGGGTCAGGATTGCGGATGGTCGAGAAGACCTTTACGACCGAGTTCTCGATCGCCGGCAGTTTTGGGGTGGTTGCCGGAACCGCCGTCGCCGTCGCATCTGGTGTGCTCGTTTGAGGCAGAGTTTGCGCGCCGGACGCCGTAACCCCGATCATCAGCGCTGGAAGGCAACACGCCAGTACCCACTTGAGTGAACGCATGCTGCCAATACAACGGGTCACCGGCCGGTGACCAGTGCGTTCTTTGGCTGTGATGTGAGACAGACTCGAGGGCCAAATCTCAGAATCTTATGCGCAGACGCCCCCAAAGATGCCCCGCCGGAGAATTCGCCGCCGCCAGCGGGAGCCTCACAGAATCCTGAACAGCTCTGTTTCGAGCTGTCCGAGGTGGTCTCAGGGCACCGCCGTCCTGTCACGCCGTCCTCACACTGCTGCCCGCGATACGCGAAGGCGGATGACGGCTCTGCCGGCGCGGGTGGCGTCTGGCTGGGGAATATCGCTTTCCGGGGGATGCCCCCTTCGGGTGTCCCCCAGTTTTCAACCAGTGTGTTTTGGCTGTCCCCCAGTTTCCTATCAGTATATCTTGAAGGACGTCCCCAAGTCCCCGACCCAAAGTCCCCGCCGCGGGGAAGATCTCGTACGACGTCTTTGCAAAGATCACCTGGCACAATGCGAATTAGCTGCTGGAACTTGAATTTTAATAATTCGGGAGGATTGATATGAAGCGCGTCGCTCTGCTGTTCATCATACTCACGGCCGGCTCCGCCTTATTGGCCGCATCGAAACCGAATGACAATGAAAACGTCACTCTGACCGTCAATGCGGTCTGCACCGCCACATCGTCCTTCAAATGTAATGACTCGTCTTGGGAGGACACGGTCATCGTCAACATGACCGAGACGGTGACCTATCGCATCGTATATATGGATAAGTCGGGCTTTGCCGAGCTGGAAGCGATCTCCCACACCAACCATCTCTCGGCGGGCGGGCGCGGTGCCTTTAATGGCCCGGTGGCGCCACGGACGTGGAGCTATACGATCGACGGTCAGACCAAGAACCCTCTTGTCGGCCTGACTCTCGATTATGGCAGAGGATTCGTGATCCTGCACCCCGATAACTTTGTTTACCAAGGCAACCTGAAATCAACCGACCCGGTTCTCAGCCCCGCTGGCAACATTGCGGACACCGGGGTTGCCGATGCCGTCCGCCAGCTGAGGATTCCGGGGAAGCAGGATTTCGCCGTCCAATGTAAGCGGACCTTCAAGCCCTGGCCAAAAGACCTCCAGGTGAGTGGGTCTGCCACCCATCATTTTTCATTGGACATCGAAGACACCAAGCAGTCAGCGGACCTGACGATATCCTACACTGTCTCGAACAATTTTACCCAGGAGGCCGAGGCCGAGATCATTCCACCGGATGAATACCCCACTTGGGTGCCCGAGGCTGGCGAGGACGAGCAGAAGCCGGGCAACACGATCACCGTCAAGGCCCGCGTTCACAAGAAAGGCGAGCCCAAGACGCCCTACTACAAGAAGGCTCACTTCAAGTTTCAGCTCGTCGATGTCGGCAAGGAAAAGGGCGTGTGCTTGAACTGGCCCGATGACTCCAATTCTACCGATGGTTTCGATCTCAAAATCGAGCCGAAATCAAATGCTTCACTGAAGATAGCCGGGGACGGCCAAAGCGCCGAAAGCTCTGAGGGACCGGATGAATCCAACGTCACGATCACCTCGCATGACTGGGGCGCGTACGGGAAGCTCACGGTCACGGTCGTCTTCGATGATGGCTCGATGGTCAACGCGCACGTTTTGGGAAAATCGACACAAGAACTGACCATCCCGGAAGACGATAACGGCAACCACATCGCCGACGCCTGGGAAAAACTCTACCCCCTAGGCAGTCTCGACGCCAAGGGCGACGACGACCTGTACCCCACTGGCGACAATAGCCTGGGCGACGGTCTCTCGCTCTATGAGGAATATCGGGGCTTCAGAGTGCAGCGAAAGCACATCCGCACGAACCCCCTCGGGAAGGACCTCTTCATCCGTGACGATGACAATCTTTACCCCAAGGCGCGCGATTATTTTATTCAATCCGGACTGATCGTGCACCTCCTCAGAGAGGAAGAGAGTGGCCTGGAGGACGGAGCGACCAACCCCTGGGTGATCAATCTCAACCGCGGCTTCGCCACCCGGGGTCAGCAACATCTCCTCAAAATGTGGAACCAGAATTTGCCGGGCCTGCTTGGCATCGCGGAGGGCGGCCCGGGTGTACCCAGAACCACGAAATCGGTGAAGATCGACGTTGCGAAGTGTATGAAGGAAGGCGCCGATGAACTAAAGAACACCATTGCCCATGAACTCGCGCATGGGTGCAGCGTCTTTCATCACGGAGATGTTGATTATAATGTCGACGTATATGACCACCTGATGCCCGACGGCATTTGGCGTAAATTCACTACGAAAGGCTTCTGGAGCGTCTCGGTCCAGGGCGGACAGGAAAGCGGAGTCGAAGAGTGCCTCATGCGATATGAGTCTGCATATTTCCGCGAGACTCCCACGGGCACCTACCGATTCTGGAATCTCGACGGTACGGAGAAGCTAGGAGAGCTCTATGCTCCCGGGGAAACACCCGGCACCATCTTCTGTGAAACGCAGGGAGGCACCGGAGTGAATGATGAGAGGCGTCCTGGCGGCAGCAAGGCCGGGGATGCCACCAAGGGGAATTGCCGGGGGCAATTTTGCGTCAACGACAACAAAAACTAGAAGACTGCCGGAGGGTAACATGAGCAAACTACGCTGGGCCTTGCTGATTCTACCTCTCATTGCCATCGCGGCGGCGGCCGTCATTTTCTTCGCGCGACGTTCCCACCGGGAGGTCAGCCCGAAATCCCCGCAACCGGCCAAGTCCATTGCCGAAATCGAACAGGAAGACGCGCCGCCCCTGCCCGACATCTCGCTCCAGATCAACGCGCAAGGAGAGGCGCAGGTCATCCAGGGGACGCCGCTCATCTTCACCGTGCGTGCGGCTAATCCTCGTGCCGCCAACACGCAGGCAACGAACGAGGCTCATGAACGATCTCTCGCCCTGATTCAGGAGAAAGTCTCCAAAGGCAAACTTTCAAAACAAGATGCCGAACCCATGCTCGAGCTGGCGCGCGTAAAGCGCGAAGTCAGGACGGTTCGGTTAGGCACCGGCGATCGTGGTTGGGAGCAGTACCTGCATTTCGAAGTGCAAATCTTAGGCTCTCCCTTCGTCCGGGTGAATTGGCCTTTGACGCTGGTCAAGTCCCCCGAAGTAAAGAGTGTCCTGCTGGACGGCAGCTCGAATGTCCAGGTCCAGTACGCCCTGAATCCCCAGGCCGCCGCGCAGGTGCCTGCGGGCGAATACGTGCTCCTGGCCGTCCTTGAAGTCGCGGCCGGTACCTCGCTGCCGCCAGAACTCTGGCGCGGCCGAGTCGCTTCCGTGCCCGTGAAATTGAATATCAGGCCAGCGCCCGCGCAACCATCGGCTGCGGACCAGGCAGGCATCAACCTTCAGCGGGCGGAGTTCTTCTCCACGACCAGCGATTGGGTCAACGCACTCCAAAGTGCCCAGGCCGCCTTGAAGGAAGATCCCAGGCTGATTCGTGCGCAGATGATCCAGGGCGAAGCGAAGGAAGCACGGGGCGATCTGGCCGGAGCGAGGGACGCCTTTTCGCAAGCCCTGCGGCTGTTCTATGAACAGTACCCCGATTCCTATGAACGGCCCCAGTACCTGCTGGACAGAATTGCCGCGCTCGACAAACGCCTCGGCAGCCAGCTTGGCCGCGCTGCGACCACTCCGTCGCCATAACTCCAGCGCCCGCTGGCGGGTGTTCGGACTACGACTTAAAGGCATCCAATGCCAAGGTGGGCCGTCCTTTGTTCCCGAAGGCACCCTTGTCATAGTCCTGCCAGTTATTGTGACATTCCGGCTCCCAGTAGAACACCCCCAGGCCTTTTCCTCCGGACACCGATCTTGTTTTGGCGATGATATCAGTGAGGAAGGACTTGGCCGCGGCTTCCGCCCTGACATCCATCCCGACCTCCGAAATCATCACTTCCTTGCCGTACCTTGCCACCATGTCGTTCAGGTTGACCAGGCATTGATTGTTCAGCTTCGCCCAGTCTCCGGCGGTGGGATAGAGTGACATCGCGATGACATCGTATTTGGCGCCGTTCGCCTTGAGGCCGTCGAAGATCCACCGGAACAGGCCGTTGTCGTATCCATTGGAGATGTGGACAATCACCTTCGCGTCGGGAAACACGGCCTTCGCGCTATCGTAGCCGCTGGTAACCAACTTCGCGAAGTCCGCCATGTTGGTCGAAGCCCTGCCGTCAGGCCACAGCATGCCATCATTGGTTTCGTTTCCGACCTGCACCCATTCGGGGGCAATTCCGGCCGCCTTCAGCGCCGTGAGCACGGAGGTCGTGTGGTTCGCTACATCGGTCACCAACTGATCAATGCGATGAGATGACCAGGCAGCGGGTTTGTTCTGCTTCCCCGGATCGGCCCACCAGTCGCTGTAATGGAAATCAATCATGATCCGGTAGCCGAAATTCTTTGCCCGCACCGCCATCCTGACGACATCGGCCTGTCCGCACCAGCCGTCGGTCGGGCTCACCCAAACGCGCAGCCGGATCGAGTTCATGCCGCACCCCTGAAGGACCCGCAAACAGTCCTGCTGGGCTCCGTCAGCGCTGAAGAACTTGATTCCACTCGCCTCCATTTGGGAAAGCCAGCCGACATCGGCACCCTTGGCAAAAGGTGCCGCCTGCAGGGAGTTCGCGAGCGGCGAAAGCAGTCCAGCGATCACCAGCGCGGCCGAATAGCCTGCCACGGAAATCTGTTTCAAGATCGAGTTCACGGAGGTGGTTGGTTGAAGACTTGACGGGCTATTTTCGGAAGAGACGGTTCGCTCTCTTGGAATGTCAAGGGGCAATCCTGAACAGCTCTGTTCCGAGCTGTCTGAAATCGTCTCCGCGCTGCGCCACGCCGTAGCTTTTGCTGCGCTAAGGCGAAGGCGGGGAGCCAAAACTCTCGCCCGAAATCCGCAACGCCGTCCTAACGCTTCTGCGCGCAGCGAAACCGGGTGAGCGCTGACAAGAGGGCGTTTTCGTTTCCCCAAAGAGTGCGCAGATTTCCGGCCCCGTTCCGCGACAGATCGCAAATGTTCCAACCTGACCCCATTTTTGGGCTCCCTACAGACACCTTCAGGCATACCAGTCGCGGCGGGTGAGCGGCAGATGCGAGGCACCGCCGCGCTCCGGCTTGGACAACAGCGCCTGGTAGACCGCCTGGTGGCCGCGAGAGAAACCGTGCGCCGACCCCGCCATGTAGAGCCGCCACACGCGGTAGGCGGCTTCATCCACGAACGTCAGCGCCGCCTGATGGCCGGCTTCCAGCCGCCGCACCCAGTGCCGCAGGGTAAGGGCGTAGTGCTCCCGCAGGTTCTCCACGTCGCGGACCTCGAAGCCCGCCTTCTCCGCCGCCTTCAGCACCACCGGGATGGGCGGAATGTCGCCATCCGGGAACACATAGGCATCAGTAAACGACTTGCCTAGGCCGCGGCGCGGGCGCGGACCTTCGCCGATGGCGTGATTCAGGAACACGCCGCCGGGCTTCAACCGGCGGCCAGCCGTTTCGAAATAGCCCGCTAGCCGGTCAGCGCCCACGTGCTCCGACATCCCCACGCTGACGATCGCATCGTAAGTTTCGGTCTCCGACAGCTCGCGATAATCCCGCACCGCGAACGTCACCTCCCGGTCGAGCCCGGCCTCGGCCGCAAGCGCCGTCGCCAGTTCCACCTGCGGCCGGCTCAGCGTCACCCCGGTGACCTTCACGCCGTAGTTGCGGGCCGCATGAAGCGCGAGGCCGCCCCAGCCGCAGCCAATGTCGAGCAAACGCTGCCCTGGCTGCAGGCGGAGCTTTCGGCAAAGCAGGTCCAGCTTGCCGGTTTGCGCCGTGTCCAAATCATCGTTCGATCGCTCGAAATAGGCGCACGAATAGATCATGCGCCGATCGAGCCAGAGCCGGAAGAAGTCGTTCGACACGTCGTAATGGAACGTCACGGCGCGCCGGTCGCGTTCCGGGGAGTGCCGCCGTCCGCCCGCCGTGGCAGCGATCCGGCCGCTCCGCCTCCGGGCGAGCCCCGCTGGCAGCCGGTGGAGATGGTAATACTGGATCAGCGCGGCCAGCCCGTGCGGCGTGGCGCGGCTGCCCAGCACGTCGATCAGCTCGAAGCCCGCCTCGATGTCGCCGACTACGTCGAAATCATCAGCCAGGTACGCCTCGCCCATGCCCTGCTCGCTTCCGGAGGAGAACATGGCTCGCAGGGAACCCGGGTGTTGCAGGACGATTGTGGCCGGCCGGGGCTTTTCGTCCGGCCAAAGCGTATCGTCCCAGAGGCGGAAGGACACCTCTTTGAGCGGGGTGGCGGCAAACAGCTCATCGAGGAAGCGAACACTGGCTTCGATTTCCGGCGCAAGGATCGTTGTCATGGTAACCTCCGTGGACGGGCGAACATTAATCGCTTCCCGACGGGTCCGCAAACATTTGTACGCAGGGAGCGGAATGGGCGGCGAAGTTCTGAGGCCGTCCCGAGTTGGGACAGTGGCGGGTGGCCTGCCTAGCCGTAGGCCCACACCGCGTTGAATGCCCGCCGTCGCCCTGCATCCGCGGGCTACGGCACGGCAGTCTCCGCCCGCTGCCGCCGGAGCGTAGACTGGTGCCTAGGAGGGACTCGAAGGCCAGCCGGAAGAACCTCATGGCACAGAAGTCCAACCAGATGGCACGTCAGCAAAGTCGCCGCCGCCACCGGGAGCCTCACAGAATCCTGAACAACTCTGTTCCGAGCTGTCCGAGATCGTCTCAACGCTGCTCCGCGCAGTCAGATTCTAGCCGAGTTCATGTCGCCGGGCACGTGTGTTTTATTGAAATGAAGAAGTTGAACGGGCACGTCAGGGCGATCCTCCACCGACCGCATAGGATAACCCGATTTGCCTCAAAATCAGTCCCTCTAGCTTGCCTGCTGGTCTAGGACCTTGCGATCCCTTCCCTCGTGATTGGAGCGAAAACCGAAAAGGGCAAAAACGCGTCCAGAAACCGAAGACCCCCGAAAAGGCCGCAGGCGGCAGAGTCAAATCTAGGCCCTCACAACTTTGGCTGGTTTGGCAGCTTTGGGGTTTCAAAGGGGGCTATGGTTGATCCACCACGAATTTCCAGCATGTAATCGGCAGTGATAGTTGACCTTCGAAATCCCTCACCAATAATCGAAAAAAAGAAGAATATTGAAAAGACTGTCAACTCCATTGAAGGAAAAGCACCAACAAGATTAATCTCTTTCGGAATCGTCACGAGCCGGCGGGCAAAATCCCAGAGAAGATTCGTCCAAGGAAACAGCAACGCAATGTATCCGAATGTTAGCGAAATGCTGATCGTTCGCCATAGCTCGGCGGATTGCTTAATTCGCTCGAACCGAAGGTAAGCGTCGATTGTTGGATCGTTCAAATACCGCGGCTTGGATCGGCTATAGCGGATCCAACAGGATTGAGCGCTGATCCCTTTCCGGGGAACGCCCACTGCAAATCCTACCTGTTCCGCAAGAGCTGCTCGGTCCTCAACCGTTCAAGCAGTTGCCGGGAATGCGAGGCGCCATCGGCATTGCCCGAGGCCACGGCGATCGCCTCGGCTCGCTCGGCGGTACGGATGCCCTCGTCGTACCGACCGCTCGCTGCATAAAGCGCGGCCAGCAAGTCCAGATAGGTGGATTCACCATAGCTGGTCAAAGCGCACGCTTGCTCCGCCAGCTTGACCGCTACCGTTACGTTTCGCTCGGCGGGTGGTGAGGCGGTGGCCAATCTCCACGCGAGCGCGGCCAACTGGCCCACCGTTCGGGGACTCAATTGGCAGGCGTAACGCAGTTGCGCGGAGGCTTCGGCGTCTTGATCTTGGCGCATCAGGGCGCAGCCCAGTGCCAGCCGCAGTCCCGGACTGGACGGAGTCGTCGCCAGCGCTTGTCGGCACACGTTGATGGTCTCATCCGGATGTCCGGACGCCATCAGGACCGAACTGAATTCTTCCCAAGCGGGGTCATAGCCCGGTGCGAGAACCAAGACCTGGCGGAGTTGCTCGAGCGCCCGGCCGGCCTGCTGCTTGTGCGCGAACGCCAGAGCGAGCACGTGATGCCCTCGGCAGTCGTTCGGATCCTGTTTGACGAGCATCTCCGCCTCGCGGATGCCTTCGTCCTCGCGGCCGGTGATCGTCAGGAAATAGGCCAGGGAGAATCGCACCTCCTCGTTTCGAGGTTCGCGGCGCAGCCTCTGCTGCAGGAAGTCAGTCAGAAACTCCGTCGCTTCGAGGTTTTGTCCTTTCGCGCCGAGCGCCCGAGCCTTCGCGACCGCGGCCGGGACCGACGACCGCGAGATCCAGAATGAGGCGTAGCTATTGATCGCCCACAGGCCGAATACGACACAGACCACACTGCAGAGCTTCGGGCTCCGCCGCGTGAGAAAATCAAAGCCCAACGATCCCAAAACACAGAAGGGAACCAGGGTCGACAACCCGAAGAAGGCCTTCACCGTGCTGCCATAAGGAACAATCAGTGAAATGTAGACCATTGCCCACAAGGCCAGACAGCCAAATCCCAGCAGCAGAAACCATTCAGCGGACGGCCGCCGGATGAACCTGCCTAGCGCGAGCATCCCGCCGACGAACACTGCCAGGGTGGGCACCAGGGCCAGCCAAAAGCTGATCGCCATGAGGTCGTAGTTCCAGGGCGGACGGGAAAAGAACTCCACCGCGCTGCTCAGCAAGCCATCGCCCCACAGCGTGGTGTATAGGCCGTCCCCAAAACTCTGCGGTGCGTTTGACCATGGGTGCAGCAGCGCGTCGCCAAATCGCAGGTAGAAGCTGCTGGTTCGATAGCCGTCATATTGCCACCAAGAAAAGCCGAGCCGCGGATCCCAATTGCCAACCAGCGGGCTTCCGTAGTGGATCCACAAGCGCGCGTAATGCCATCCGCCCACCAGCGCGCAAAGCGCCAGGATCACGCCGATGCGCGCGATCCATTGCGCCGGTGAGATCGCGCGTTTCTCCAGCCACCGCCAGAGCAGCGAGCCCAAAACCGGCGGCAGGACCAGGAGCGCGGTGGATTTGGCGAGGAGCGCCGCGCCGAGGCAAAGACCAAGCCCGGCGCACAATGTCCACGTCAGGCGCTCCTGCTGCAACCCGCGCAAGGTCAGCCAGACACAGGCGCTGACCAGCATCGCCGCGAGTGCCTCGTTAGTGAAGTATTGAGAAAGGTACAGCAGCGGCGGCAGAAATGCCGCGAGCACCACTCCCCATCCCGCCTTGGGCCGCTCGGAGGGAAACAGCAGCCGCAAGGCGGCCCAGACGATCGCGAGGTGCGCAAGACCGATTGCGAGCCCCAGAAGGCGCAGCGCCATGAGGCCAGCCGGTTCCAAAACCGAGACATGGAGCAGGCCCAACCACGCCGCCGAAAGCAGGTAATAGAGCGGAGGCTGAAACATCTCGAATCCCTGGCGGGCGAGGGGCAAAGAGCCATGCTCCTGGATGTAGCGGATGTAGTCCATGTGTCCCTGCACGTCGAAACCGATCAAGGAGGGCAGCGCGGGAAGGTTATTCGCGAACAGGGCCATCCAGCATCCCGTCACCACTGCGAGCGGAAGAATCTCGCGCGGCCAATTCCTCCTCCCGGCCTCCGCGTAGGGCCGCGCGAGGCTGGGATTCGCGCGCGCGAAGAGGCCGCGGTTGCGCAGCAACCAACAACCGGCTGCCGACAGCAACATGAAAGCCAGGAGCGCGGGCCAGCACCTACCCAATGAGGTCCACGGTTGCGGCAGGCCGTAGACGGAATTGCCGGCCGCCATTGGCTTGGGTGCAGCAGCCAGTGCCGCCCCGCGCGCAGCCGCGCCCGCATAGGACGCCCGCCAGGTCGTGCCCGAATTCACCTGCGTTCCGCCTAAATCGAGGCAAAGCCATAGCGCGGGCGGCCCTTTCGAATTGAAGACGGTGACCTGAATCCGGTTTGGCCCGGGCTGCAGTTGGCCGGCCACATCAATGAAATCGGGTCGCTTCCAGTTCGTCGTCGTTCCCAGCGGCTTCCCGGCAACGGTTCCATTGATTGCGAGGGTATAGCGGCTAAACGCCGCGATTCGCAGCGCCGCTCTTGACGGCGAACTTCCAAGCACGAATGAATTCTCGAACACCGTTTGCAACTCCAGAACGGGCTGGGAATTCCCCTCCGGCGTGACTGGATAAACAATCCATTCCGCCGGAGCCATGTTGGGCAGGAAACTGACGTCAGCGCGCCAGGTGCTCACCCACCATAGTCCCGCCAGGGCGCCCCCGACAGCGACGATGACCCAGCCAAGCGCATGGCCACTGAATCTAGGATCTCTGCAATCTGCCTTCACCGGGGAGCACTAGGGTGTGTTTTCAAAATCGACCAAGCCCGATGGGAAACGGACGGGCGCTCGAGCGATTTGCCAAACAAATGGCATCAGCTCATATTTCACGGTTCGCGCGCAATTGGCGTGAGATCCCCCCACTGAGCCTTCGCCAGCGGGGCAGCCGCGAGGGCTTTGCGAAGATCCGTTGGCACTCCGGGCTCTGATTCTTCTCCCGCCGGCTTAGGATTCATTTTGTTCATAATTGTCCTGATATAGCTGGCAGCAGATCGAGCTTCCCGCAATGAAAGAGGACGCGATAGGGACACCCAGGAAGGGGTCAGTGCTCAAATCCTCGAATCTGGACCGGTATCCGCGTCGAGCTGGCGTGGTTGAAACCGGTTTGAGGGAACGCCGAACGGATCATGCCGCACATTTCCCTTCTTTTCAGCTCTGTCGGCGTTGACCCGGCTAATTGAGCGCGAAACGGTCTCGCATTAGGAAAACAAAAGACCTGTTTTGGGCGGAGAGGTTTCCGAAAGGATTTCGAAATGGGCTTTCCGATTCTTTGCCCATGTTTCACCAGTCTTCCCCTTATTTTTTTCCTTAAGGGGAAAAAGGAAAAGGCGTTTGGACGTAAGCGTTCTATTTCCACATCCAGCCGCGGGATTTGAACGCTTATATTTGATCGCGCAAAAGATCGATCCCCGATCGGCACGTCCCAAACACGAAAAAGGCGCCGGTCCTTGGCAGGTGCCGGCGCCAGGTGCGATCTTAGGTCACTTCATGCAGGTTAACGCCAGCGACCTTCGATAAAAACAAAACCACCATTGCGAGGGTCGTAGCGCCCTGGCTCCCATACGGCGCCCCGGCGCGGCGGTCTTTCCCAATGGCCACCGATCCAGACATGCGTACCGCCGCGCCACGCCCAATAACCAGCAATCCAGACGTGCTCTCGCGACGGCCGCGAGCGTTCGTCAATCACTTCATGTCGCGGCGCCGGCGGTCCCGTGCGGATGACAAGATCGATCGGCCCGAGCGACACACTGGCGGCCACTGACACGCCTGGTTCATGCCAGCGGCCCTCCACTAACACATGGCGCCCGCCACGCACTTCCCAGCGAGGAGCTTCCCACACCATGTGCTCCCGAGGCGGCCGTTCCCACCGCCCGGCGATCCAAACGTGCCGGCCGTCCCGCCAGCCCCAGTATCCGGCGATCCAGACGTGAAACGGAGAAGGCGGCGCCGTGATCACTTCCGTTTGAGGCGGCGGCGGAGCAGCCTCGACGATGATTTCCTGTGGGACGGCCTCGGACTGAGCGATCTGAGGGGTCTGCCACCCACCTTCAGAAAGCACGTACCCGCCGTTGGATGCGACCCATTGGGCAGGAATCCAAGCCGCACCGGGCCCGGGCGGCAGATCCCAATGCCCAGCAGCCCAGCAATAGCCGTCTTTGACGGCATACCAGTGGCCAGGCACCCATTGGTGGTCCGGTGACGGCTGCCCCGATGCCGGCCCCTCCAGAGCCGGCGGTAAGGGCTGGGCGACCACGGGCGTTGCCCCTGCCGTTCCTTTCAAAATGAGCAGAAGCCCGGCGCATGCGCCGAGCATTATTCGATGGATGACTTTTTTCATGGCAATCAGGTTTGATTGTTCTTCCTGCAAGAGTAAGCGTTCAAATCCCGCGGCTGGATGTGGAAATAGAATGCTTACGTTTGGACAGCAATGGGCAACATTCGACTGCAACGGTCCCGAATGATCCTTGAGTGAATAGTATTCATTGGGATAGTCGCAGTGAGCCAGAATGCGAACAGTGTGGTTATGCAGGAGTGCGTGTACGCCGTCCTTTCGCATCGTTCAACCAATTAGTGAATTATGAAAACGCCGGGGAGCAGACAGATTGGGTCAGGCTTGGGGGTTTGGGGTGAACGGGAGCTCCCCCTCAGAACGGGTTCCGAGGAGACCGAGTTAAGCCGCACATTTCGCCGTTTCCCCGCTCACCTTGCGCGGCTCTCCACAAAAGGCGCGCGGAACGCTTCCGCCCTACCCTATCCGCCGCCAAAACCGGAGTTACACCGGCAGCTTGCTGAAGCTAAAAAAGTCGCTCCGCGCCACCGCCGCGTGCTCCTACTGGTGGGACTACACCCCATACCGTTTTTCCGAAACGAAGAGTATGACTGAATGAAAACATCCTCGGCGAAAACGGACCTGCCAACGGAGCCGGGTCATGCTTGGTCTCCAGGGCTCCGTTCACCGCGCGCTCTCATTTTTTCCCACCTCCCCGATAAACCGGCCCGCCGGACCACCAATAAGCCTCGCTCTCCTCATGAAACACCACCACGGCCACCCTGAGCACACAGATTCCACCCCCCCGACCGACACTCTGCACATCCTGTCCCACGAGGATATCACGCAATGCGCCCGCGAACTCTGGGCCCAACAGGGTTGTCCCGAGGGCCGCGACGAGGCAATCTGGCTGGAGGCGGAGAGCCGCTTGCTGGCCTCCCGTCGGGGTGCCAGCCGGAGTCTTCCCGCTGTGGGCTCCGTGCGGTGATGGTTCCGTCGTCAAGCCAGCGGTGCAGTGGGTGATGGCAAGTCCAACTTCAAGCACGGCGATCCGACCGTCCGCATCGTGACAGCCGTGCCCGCTCCGCAAATGCGCTCGAGCGACCCGCCGCGACCGGCCGATTTACCTACCAAGTCCTTCGGATCTCCGTCGTCTGACCGTTCGCGTCGCCAGGCGAAAAGGCGGCCCCGGGGCTTGGCGGACGCCGGGTAGCCTCGGTTTCCACGCTTGCTTCTCCCTAAGCCCCCCCGCTGAAGCAGCGTTTTCCTCTCAGTATACGCAGATGAAGCCTTCCCTGCCATCGGACGAATCTTCGCCGCTCCCTCCCGTGCCGCGCCGCGTGGTGCGGTTCGAGCTCGCGCCGAAGACGATGCTCATTGCGTTGCTGATGATCGCCGCCGTCTGGGTGCTCGTGAAGCTGCTCCCGGTCGTGCTCATGGTCGTGGCGGCGTTGGTGCTGGTCGGCACGCTCAACCCCATCGTCAGCTGGCTGGAGGCGAAACGGGTCGGGCGCAAAGGCGCGATCGCGATCGTGTTTGGGTCGGCGGTCATCTTCGCCATACTCCTGCTATTTCTGACGATCCCGCCACTGATCGCACAACTCCGGGGACTCGTTGAACGCGAACCTGAGATCCGCGGGCACGCGGTTGAATTGCTGGAACGCTTGCCGCTAACGAAACCGCTGGCGGAACCGCTGAAAAATCTGGACTACGGCGAACGCCTGAAATCATCGCCCACGACCGTCCTCTCGGCCACCAAACGCGCGATCGAAATCGTTGCCTACTTGAGCGCGTCCATTTTCCTCGCGCTCTACTTCATGATCGACCGTGACCGGCTGCGGGGCGCAGTCTTCGCCGTCGTGCCGCGGGGGCAGCACATCCGGTTCTCCCGGGTGCTGCTAAATCTCGAGACGATCGTCGGAGGCTACATCCGCGGCCAGGTGATCACCTGCGCGTTGATGATGGCATTCATCCTCGTGCTGCTGCTCGTGTGCCGCGTGCCGAATGCGCTCGCGCTTGCGACGTTGGGCGGCGCGATGGACGTGCTGCCCTACATCGGTCCACTCCTTACGATCGCGCCAGCGGTCTTCGCCGCGTATGGCAACGGCCCGGTGATCGCGGCGGTGGTGTTCGCGGCGCTCCTGCTTTATGAGGAATTCGAAAGCCGCATCCTGGTGCCGCTGGTGTACGGCCGCATGTTGCGGCTGCCGTCGGCTGTCGTGCTTTTCTCACTTATCGTCGGCGCGGTCCTGGGTGGCATTATCGGCGCCCTGCTGGCGCTGCCGCTGGCCGCAGCGATTGTGATGCTGATCGACCAACTGCGCGTCGATCTTCCCGGCGAAACCGAGCAGCCGAAGGACGTGGAAACACGACGGAAGGACGAGCAGCAAGAGCAGGAGTACGAGCGGCGAACCGAACAGAAGCCGGCGGAGAAGGCCGCGGCGATCGCGGTGGAAATCGCCAAGAAGCGAAAATAGGAGGAAAACAAGTTAAGCCCCGCCGGGTAGGCGGGAGGCGGTCCCCAGGTCGCCTGCCTCCCCTTAAACCCCTTCCGCTGAAAAAGCAGTTTCTGTCAGTATCAGTAAACTACTTTCTATATTTGGCTTGTTAACTACTGCGATGAAGAAGCATCAACATATATATCTTCTCCTCAGCCGGTGCTTTGGCTTCCTGATGAATGTATGGCGTGATTTCAGACGCAATCAGGGCTTCTTGCTGGCGGGTGCGATCGCCTATTATACTCTGCTGTCGATTGTGCCCCTGTCGATTCTCGGCCTGATTGTGCTGTCACATTATGTCGAGAAGGGCGTGTTATTCCAAACCTTGTCGACCTATATAGAAATGATGATCCCGGGCTATGCCACCACCTTGACTGAAGAAGCGGGGGTTTTCATCGAGCACGGCAGGTCGGTCGGGATTTTTGTTCTTCTGGTGATGCTCTTTTTCAGTTCCATCGCCTTTGGCGTGCTCGAAAGCGCCATGTCAGTGATTTTTTCTCATCGTTTCAGAAATCCACATCGTCATTTTCTCCTGTCCGCCATTATTCCTTACATCTATATCTTTTTAATCGGCCTGAGTATCCTGCTGGTGTCGTTTATTGCGGGTGCCATCGAGACGCATGCCGGCCGGCAGTTAGTCATCTTTGGGTGGGGTCTCAGCCTGGAGGGCCCTTCCTTCTTTGCGCTGTATCTACTCGGGATATTCGGCGAGGTGCTGTTGCTGACTTCCTTCTACCTGGTGATGCCCCTGGTGCGCATCACGTTCCGGCACGCCGTGATGGGAGGACTGATCGCGACGGTTTTGTGGGAGGTGACCCGCCGGGTGTTGGTCTGGTATTACGCTGTCGTCTCTTCGGTGAATTTAATCTACGGTTCCTTTGCCACGTCAGTGGTGGCCCTGATCAGTATGGAGGCGATCGCCGTGATCATTTTACTCGGTGCCCAGGTCATTGCAGAACTTGAGCGCAGAAAGGCTTCAGGTCACCATTCAACCGGTCGCTGAAAGAGGCTTGGTTTTCTCCGGCGTATCCGTGATGGGGCAAAATCGACGGGAGAAATCAGCCGCCGCGGTCAGTTTTGTCAGCCTGATTGGCGTCGAGGCGCTGATTGCGCCCAACCACCCGACTTCCGCCCTCCCTTTCCGCCGCCAAAACCGGAGTTGCATCGGCAGCTTGCTGAAGCTACAAAAGTCGCCCCGCGCCACTGCCACCCCCCTCGAACAACCTCTGCGCGATCTCAGACGTTCTCCTCAAAAACGAATCCCGGGGAAGTCCACTGCCCTCCTTAAACTCACCCGTCGTTCCCCACCATGACACTCAAAAGACATTTCTATTCCGCGAACTATTGGATTCTCCAATCGTTCTTGCTGCTAGCGGTTCTTCTATCCACCCCCTTCTTGCATGCCCAAACTCCAACCGATTTTTCCGGCAAATGGGCATTTGACAAGTCGCAGAGCGATCCCGGGAAAGGTGGTTCCTTTCTAGAGGGTGACGAAATTCTTCAGATCACTCAAACCGCCAATTCCATCACGCTTGATCGGACCACCAAACGACCGGGCAGCGAAGATATTACAGGTTCCGACCAATATACCCTCGACGGAAAAGAATCGGTCAAGAAGGACGATTTTTCTACGACCAAAACCATGGCCAAATGGTCGGATGACAAACAGGTTCTCACCATTACGACGATAATGACCGTTAAATCAGACGATTATCGGACAGATGATTCCTATTCTTTGACGGACCAGGGCAAGACTCTGACGATTAAATCCATTTCAAAGAATCCGACTGGTGGGAGAACAACGGTCGGGATATACTCCAAGAAATAGCGGTTTGGCGCACGGGAAAGCTGGAGATTGCGGTCATAATAATCGGACCGGAAGGAAACAGACAGGATCAGGCTTTGTGGTTTGGGGTAAACTGGAACTCCCGCGCCAGAACGGGTGCCGGAGAGGCTGGGTCAGAAGGCCCCTTTCACCATCTTTCTAATTCTGTCGGCGCTGACCCGGCCGATTGAGCGCGAAGGAGCCGCGAGGAGCGCGAAGAGAAGTCCGCGAAACTGAACGTCGAGGAACTTTCGGCGGTGGTGGTGGATGCTGCATTCCACCTTCACACTGACTTGGGGCCAGGTTTTCTGGAATCGGTTTACGAGGCGATCTTGGCGAGGCTTCTGCGGGATCGCGGTCTGTCGGTTGTACGGCAGCTGGCCGCCGGGAAAAGGCCAGGAAGTGAACCGCAGATGCCGCGGATCGGCGGCGATGATTTCGATACGGCGGAAGGGGTCAGTTTTTAGTTCTTTCAGACAATTCCGTCCTTAGTCGCCCTGAGGATCCTCGAACGCCGTCGAGGATTGATTCGGCGATCGCCGCGGGGAAGCCTTTGGGGATTGCGGCCTGGACGCGATCGATAACCGCAGGCGTGCGGGAGACGATGTCCGCGATGATCGTTTCTAGGTCCGCGATCCCGCAGCGCCTGGCTGTTTCGATCCAATGCCGGGCGTGAATGCCGTCCCAGAGGTAACGGCGGTTCTTTCCCTCCACAGCCATGGCCATCTTGACCTTCTGCGGCGAGAGCTTCCCGCGACCGTGCCCGAGCATCGGGTAGGCGGATAGGATATCGTATCGTGGAGTCAGTTGGTAGCCGCCAGCTGGCAGAAGAAAGACGCTGAAGTTCTTCGCATGCCCGTCGATGGCCGCGAGCAGCCAGAACACGACCTGCGTGCGCATGAAGTCGAGGCGATCCTCCGCCGGGTTCTGCGCTCCAAGGAGAAGGTCCATGATCGCACGGATTCCCGGCCCGCCATCGTTCTCGTACTTCAACGCGGGCGGCGTTCCCGTGGCCTGGCAAAAGTCCTCCTGCGGCAACCGGAGCCACCAAGCGCCGTCTGCTGCCAGCCGGCGATCAAATCGCTCCACCACGAGCGTCTTGTGTTCGCCGAACGTCTCGATGCGGCAGGGTGCCACCGGAATGCCATACTCCCGCACGATCTGCGCGCACAGCCATTCGTTTTCGACCGATGTCGAGAGATCGATGCCCTGCGGTCCGACCCCAATGGGAAGCTTGAGGATGTGCGTCGTCGGCGTCGCTCCGGTCGGACGGTGCCACGCCCCCTTGTGCCACAACAGCGCCGTCTTCTCCTGCGCCCCCGCGAGCGAGATCCGGAACGCTTCATCGTCACCGCCCGCCTCCTGGCCGAAGACCGTGCCCAGGGATGCCGTGAGGAGCCGGGCGACGCCGTTCGCGGTCAGGGGTTCGCCCGTGATGCGCCGGACGTCCGGCGCCTCTGCTCCCTTGGGCAGTAACTGCAGCGCACCCACGCAATCGCGGCCGATTTCCTGCAGAAGGTCGAAGGCAGCAATCGAACCAATATGGAAACGACGCTGAATCCTATCGCGGATCTGCCGGTTGTCCGGCAGGAGGTTGTCGAAATATGCCTCAACGCCGGCACGGTAGGGGTCGCGGGAGGGTAGCAACGGGAACGACAGCGAAATCGGCCGCGCGGCAGCAGAAGAGAGCCACGAGTCGGCATAGAGAAACTCCTGGCCGCCACTGGTGGGCAGCCGCCACTCGCCGACGAGTTCGCCGTTCATCCAAACTGCAAGCGCGCGGGATTTGCCAAGGCGGCCCATGGATCACCACTCCGACGGACGGTCGTCCGCCTTGCGAGAGCGCACAACAAGTTCAAGGCTCAGGGCGGCCAGCACCCGGGCAATCCGTGCCAGGCTGGTTGGTCCCGGATTGGTCTCGATCTGCGAGATGGCGTTTTGGGCGAGTCCCGCGCTTTTGCCGACAGCCTGCTGGGTCAGCTTCCGCTCGCGGCGAAAGCCCCGCAGTACGGCCCCGAGCTGTTGCGGTGTTCGGATCGGATAGTCTGGCATATCGCTTATAACGGATATGTCATGTTTATCACGTATACAAGCTATTTCTGCAATATCCAGTATACGTGCTAAGTTGCCAACGGTTTCAAAGATCGGGAGACTCCAACCACGGTATGGCGCCCGATCATTTCGTTCCTCAGGTCTACCTCAAACAATGGGCGGATGACGCCAACAAGGGGTTGCTGCGCGCGATCCGGAAATCGGACCTGAAGCAGTTCACTCCGGGGACGAAAGCCGTGTGCGCCATGTCCGGCGGCAACACCAACCCATTTCTGCAACCGCAACGGGCAATTGAGGAGTTTCTCGCGGCTATTGAGCCCAAGTACGAGTGGGCTGTGAGGACATTCATTGACGGAGAAATGCACCGAGA
>Ga0182019_10000013_pt1 | contig 87789 bp, 83 predicted proteins | sample 812E2MmetaG_FD_120483 | JGI IMG/M metagenome (GOLD analysis project Ga0182019, IMG submission 120483) | Permafrost microbial communities from Stordalen Mire, Sweden - 812E2M metaG | ecosystem: Environmental > Terrestrial > Soil > Wetlands > Permafrost | place: Sweden: Stordalen | collected...
GTGCCCACCGTTCTAGCGTCTTCCGATCCTCATCCGTAAGCTCGATCGCCTTGGCAACGCGCATGCCTCATTGGATCACAGCATCTACAATATGTCAAGCTATTTATGAGTCACTACACTAGGTTGAGCATGCGAGGCGCGAGCCTGACGCCGCAGATGGTCCGACGCCGGCGACGCCCCTACACGGGCTTGGAGTAGATGCGGTAGGTCTTGGTGTGCTCTGCATCCATCAGCCTGACCGTCCTCTTCGCCAGCTCGTTGTCCTCGAGGATCCACGAGTACTCGCACCACTTGTACCCGCGGTCGAGCGCGGCCTTGAGGCCGTCGTAGAACATCACGCCCTCGATCCCGCGAAGCCTGTACTCCTCCTTGACGCCCATCGTGATCAGCCGCAGCCCCTCACGCCGCCGGCCGATCATGATGGCGCGGAGCAGGCGAAGCGGGTTGGCCATGCTCCCGTTGAGCGCCGCCAGGGCGGGGTTCGCATCGGGAATCGCGAGCAGGAAACCGGCCGGATCGTCTCCTATGAACGCGATGCGCATCAGCGGCGGGTCCACGAGCGGTTTGAGGTCCTTGGCGAGCGCCTTGAACTCCAATTCGCTCGCTGGGATGAACCCCCAGTTCTTCTCCCACGCCTTGTTGTAGATCGTGCGGACGATCTGGACCTCGCTCGCGAAGTCTCTGAGGTTCGGCGATCGGACCCGGAGATTCGGCTCGCGCTCGCGCGTCTTGTCGGCGAACTTCGCCAGGCGCGCCAGCGATTTTGCGTGCACAGGCGACTGGTAGGCGAACAGGTCCTTCAACTTGGTGAGCCCGGTCGCCTCGAGCAACTCGGCGTAGCGAGGCGGGTTGTACGTCATCATCACGCATGGCGGCGTATCGAACCCCTTGGTCAGCAGGCCCGCCTCGTAGTTGGTCGACGGGTTCATCGGGCCGGCGATTGCGTCGCACCCCTTGGCCTTCACCCAGTCGGCCGCGGCCGCCACCAGGGCGGCCGCCGCTTCCGGGTCGTCCTCGGACTCGAAGAACCCGAAGAAACCCCAGCGGTCCTGGTGATACGAGTTGTGGGCGTGGTTGATAATCGCCGCGATGCGGCCGACCACGCGAGTCCGCCGCCAGGCGAGGAAGATCTCCCGTTCCGCAGCCCCATCCGCGTAGAACGGGTGCTTGGTGTCGAGGTACCCGCGCACCTGCTTCTTCAGAGGCGGCACCCAGCACGGATCGCCGGCGTAGAGGCGCCACGGCAGGTCCACGAAGCGCCGCACGTCACCGTGGGAGCGGACGACCGTGATCCGCAGCGGCGCGCTGCTCATTGGATGATCCCCAATTCCCTGCCGACCTTGGCGAACGCCGTCAGGGCGCGCTCGAGGTGTTCACGCGTGTGCGTGGCCATGTAGGAGGTTCGCATCACCGCCCCTCCAGGCGGCACTGCCGGAGATACGATCGGGTTCACGAACACGCCCTCCTCCTGCAGCCGCTTGCACATCACGAACGCGAGCTGGTCCTCGCGGACCAGAACCGGGATCACCGGCGAAGCGGAGTCGCCGGTGTCGAAACCGAGCGATCGCAGCCCTCCGGCCATGAACATGGTGTTCTCCCAGAGGCGCTCGCGTCGCTCCGGTTCGCGCTCGATAATCTCGATCGCCTTCAGCACTGCCGCCACCGAGGCCGGCGGCGGGGCGGCCGAAAAAATCAACGAGCGGGCATTGTGCTTGATCCAGTTGATGACCCTCTCCTCGCCCGCGATGAATCCGCCGACCGACGCAAGCGACTTGGAGAACGTGCCCATGATCAGGTCCACCCGGTCCTCGAGACCGAAGTGCTCCGCGGTTCCGCGACCGTGCGCGCCGAGCACCCCGATCCCGTGAGCGTCGTCCACCATCACGCGGCAGCGGTGTTTCTCGGCGACCTCCACCAGCTCCGGGAGGTTGACGATGTCGCCCTCCATCGAGAACACGCCGTCCACGACGACAAGCGCAGCCTTCTTCGAGTCGTGGAGCTCGAGGCGCTTCCGCAGGTCCTGCATGTCGTTGTGGTGGAACTTGACCACGGACCCGAACCCAAGCCGGGCTCCATCGATGATGCAGGCGTGGTCGAGCTTGTCGAGGTACACGATGTCGCCGCGCTCAACCAGGCAGGAGATCACTCCCAGGTTTACCTGGAAGCCGGTGGAAAACGTCAGCGCCGCCGGTTTGTGCATGAACTCGGCGAGTTTCTCCTCAAGCTGAATGTGGATGTCCAGGGTGCCGTTAAGGAACCGCGACCCGGCGCAGCCAGTTCCGTACTTGGCGATCGCGTCCTGCGCGGCCCGCTTGACCTCGGGGTGGCTGGTGAGCCCTAGGTAGTTGTTCGACCCCAGCATGACAACGGGCTCGCCGTCGATCACGACCACCGGGTCCTGCCCCGACGAGATGGTCCTAAAGTAAGGATATAGGCCTGCGTCCTTGATGTCGTCCGCGATCCGAAACTGTTGGCACTTCTCGAAAATGTCCACGCCGCCTCCTGCCTCATCGAAAACTGCGATTGCTACGCCCGCTGGATTTTAGCACGCGGGACCCACCCCTGATCGCGGTACCAGGCCCATGTCCGGGCGGCTCCGTCCGGCATGGGAACGAAGCCGGTGAGGCCGAGCGCTGCCAACGACGTCACGGTGCAAGCTGACCAGTGGCGGGCCAGAAGCTCGCGCGCCTTGTCGGAAGTCATCGCGATGCTGCGCATGCCGAACATCTGGAGGACATCCCCGCCAAAACCGAGGAGACGAACGATCGCCGGAGGGATCAACAGAACCCTGGCACGGACTCCGCCGGAATCGGCCAGCACACCCACGAGGCCGGCCATCGTTCGCGGCTCGGGTTCGCCGAGATGCAGGACCCGACGATCCGCGAATCCCGCTGCGGCGGCCAGAATCGCCCTGACCACGTCGCTCACGTACGCGACCGTAACCCAGCGCTCGCCCGAGGGCAGCGGCGCAATGCCGCGTGCGGCGAGTTTGAAGAACTGCAGGATGTCAATATCGCGTGGCCCGTAGACGGCAGGCGGGCGTAGGATCACCCACGGCCCGGCGTGCCCGCGGGCTGCCGCCTCCCCACCCAGCTTCGAACGCCCATACGCCGAGACGGGCCGTGGCTCGTCCTCTGGCGTCTTGCCGCCCGGGTCTACGCTCGGACCTGTGGCGGCCAGCGACGAGAGGTGGACCAGGCGCGCTCCGGGCACCCGCTCTTGCATCGCTCGGACGAGGTTATCCGTGCCGATACGGTTGGCGCGGTCGAACCGCCTCTCGTTCTCGGCGCGCACCAGGCCGGCCAGGTGGATCACGGTTCGGCACTCTCCAACCGCCTCCCGGATCGCGCCAGGGTCCTCGAGGCCCCCGCAAACGACATCAGCCGACGACCGGACCCTCTCGGAAAGCCTGGCCGGATCACGGACCAGCAGCCGCGGTCGCAGGCCACCCGCAAGCAGAGCGTCGACGAGATGGGACCCGATGAACCCGCTTCCTCCGGTGACGGCGAGCGGTAGAGGGATCTCCGGGCACCATGACCCAAGCTCATCGGGCGTGATCTCGACCGGTAATGCGTGCCATCGTGCCCCGATCTCGTTCATCCCCCTGTGCCGCGATCCTCTCCGTATTCGCCCCACGTGTTCGTTGTCTCCCACACTCGGATGCGATCGAGGCTCACTGTTGGCGGAACGCGATAGGTTGCGCCACCGGGCGAGGTTACCTCCATGCCAGGCCGGAAGGCGGCGACGACGGCCAAAAAAAGGTGGCGCGCCAGGACCTCAGTCGTGGGGTCACCTTCCTCCATCAAGACGACTCGCTCGGCAAAAGGCGCGAACGCCTCACGATGGGGATCGGTGGCAGCCAGCAGCATCGCATGATCGAAGCGCTCCAATTCGCGCGCCACGACAGTCTTAAGCGCCTTGTAGTCGCACACCATGTCGTTGGGGTCGAGAGACTCGGCACGGAGGACGACCTCGATCGTCCGGGTATGGCCGTGCGGGAACCGACACTTTTCGGGGTGTTTGGAGAGCCGGTGCCCCGACTCGATCTCGAACCGCCGGGCAATGCGAAACACTCCCACTGTGCGATCCTCCACCGTCCGCGCGAGTGTACCAGCCGGCTGGGGCAGCGCGTGGTCGGTGGCAGGGTACGATAGTCGACAGTTGACAGTTGGCCAGCTTCCCCCCACCCACCCAACCAGCTGACAGCCGACAGCACCCCACCCGCCCGAACAACCGAGGCCACGGGAAGGCGGCTGTTGGCTGTTGGCTGTTGGCTGTTGGCTGTTGGCTGTTGGCTGTTGGCTGTTGGCTGTTGGCTTCTGACTGTCAACTGTCAACTGTGAACTGTCAACTCGCTTCTCAGTACGCGAGGAGGTCCTTCATACCCGCCATGATCGTGTCTACCTGCGGCAGGATCACCTCCTCCAGCACGGGCGCATACGCGACGAACGAGTCCTTGCCGGCCACGCGCCGCACCGGCGCGTCGAGGTAGGCGAAGAGCTGGTCGCCGATGCGGGCGGCGATCTCGGCCCCGTAGCCGAACGAGAGGCAATCCTCGTACACGACGAGCGCCCGACCGGTCTTCTTGACCGATGCCGCAATGGCATCCCAGTCGTACGGGGCTAGGCTCCTGAGGTCGATGACCTCGATCTCGGCCACACCGGTGTCCGCGAGCCGTTTGGCTGCCTGCACCGACCGTACGACCGTGGCCCCGTAGGTGATCACTGTGAGGTCGCTCCCCCCGCGCACGACCGACGCCTTGCCAAACGGCACCGTGAAGTCGGGGCCCGGGTACGGCCCCTTGTTGTGGGTCTGCCGGTAGAGATGCTTGTGCTCCAAGAAGATGACCGGGTCATCGCAACGGATGGCCGTGCGCAGAAGCCCGTTGGCGTCGAGCGCATTGGACGGCATCACCACGCGGAGGCCGGGCACGTGGGTGAACATCACTTCCCCCGACTGCGAGTGGTACGGTCCGCCGCCCTTCAGGTAGCCGCCGGTCGGCACCCGCACGACGACAGGCGCGGACCAAGCCCCGCCCGAGCGCCAGCGGATGTTCGCCAATTCGTCGCGGATCTGCATGAAGGCAGGCCAGATGTAGTCGAGGAACTGAATCTCCACAACCGGTTTGAGGCCGCGCAACGCCATCCCGATGGCCCGCCCGACGATGTTCGCCTCCGCGAGCGGCGAGTTGAAGACGCGCCGCGATCCGTACAGGCGCTGCAGGCCGTGGGTCACCTTGAAGACGCCGCCCTTGCCCTTGACCTCGGCGAGTACGTCCTCGTGCGATGCGTCGGCAACGTCCTCGCCGAAGACAATGATGCGATCGTCGCGGGCCATTTCGTCGCGCAGCGAGGCGTTCAGGAGGTCGACCATCGTCTTGGGCGAAGGGTCGCCCACGGCCGGCGAGCTGACGAACCGTTCCGAAGCCGGGTCCACCTCGCTCGAGTAGATGAAGTCCGCCCACGAGGAGGCGTCGGGCTGCGGCGAGGCGACCGCCCTTTCCGCCGCCGCATTGACCTCGGCCTGCACCTCGGCCTCGATCGCGTCCAACTCCTGCTGGCTCATCCCATAGTGCTCGAGCAGCAGTTGCGCGGTACGCCGGATCGGGTCGCGTTCTGCCTCGCGCTCGCGCTCCGCTGCCGGCTTGTACAGGCGCTCGTCGTCGGAGAGCGAATGCGAATACGGCCGCACCACGTGGGCGTGCACCAGCGAAGGCCCCCCGCCCGAGCGCACGCGCGCAACCGCCTCGCCCATGACCCGGTACGACTCAACAAAGTCGCACCCGTCGACCTCGTAGATCGCAAGATTGGGGAATCCCGTGAGCAACTTGGAGATCGAACCGCCCGGAGTCTGCGCGTCGACCGGCACGGAGATCGCATACCCGTTGTCCTCGATCACGTACAGGACCGGGAGACGCAGGCTGCAGGCGGTGTTCAGGGATTCCCAGAACTCGCCCTCCGACGTCGTGCCGTCGCCGAGCGAGACCCACACCACCTCGTCCGCGGCAACCTCGGATCGCTCGATCGCCTTCTCCATCGCCCTGATGTACCGGCCGGCCTCCGCGAAGCCGACGGCCTGCAGGCACTGCGTCCCGGTCGGCGAGGAGGGCGGCGTGAGGTGCAGCCGGCGCTGACCGAAGTGGTTGGGCATCTGGCGGCCGCGCGAGTCCGGACCCGCCTCGGCGCCCACGGCCCCGAGGAAGATCTCGTAGGCAGTCATGCCGAGCGCGATGGCGAGCGCCCGGTCGCGGTAGTACGTGAAGAACCAGTCCTTCGCCGGGGAGAGATGCCGGGAAGCAGCCGCCAGGATCCCCTCGTGCCCGACCCCGTTGATCTGGAAGAACGCGAGGTTTTGCTGCTTGAGCTGGATTTCCTTGTCGTCCACCTTGCGCGACGTGAGCATCACCCGGTAGGCGTCAAGGACCTCTTCAAGCGGCAGCACCGCGGTGTCGTTCTTCGCGACCGTGGCCATTGTCGACCCTCCCTGCGAACGTTTCAGCACCACGCCTGGGGGTGAACCCTGCCAAGCGTTCCAGGTGTTCATTCTAAGCTGAAGTCTCATCATGTCCGCAGCATTCCCCGCCCCTTGCCTGCTTCCGCCGCGCGCGCTACCTTGGTCCACAGGAGACACACCATGGTCAAGCACATTGCCGTTGCCCTCGATGGCTCCGCCCATGCCGGCGCTGCGGAACGGCTGGCGACCACCTTGGCCCTCCAGGTGCATGGCATTGCCCACGGAATCCACGTTATCGATGCCACGTTCCTCGAAGGTGCTTTCATCACCGACATCTCTGGCGCGATGGGGTTCGAGCCGTTCCTCAACCTGCAATCGCAGATGCGCGCCACGCTGGACGACGTCGCCGAGGCGATCCGCCGCGAGTTCACGGAGCATTGCGCCGCAGTCGGGGTCGAGTGCCGATTCCACCTCGAGCGCTCCGGCGTTGCCCACGGCATCCTCGGCGCTTCAAGGCTGGCCGATCTCCTGGTCGTCGGCCAGCGCGGAGTCAACGCCCGCTTCCACGAAGATCTGCTCGGCGCCACGACCGAGACCCTCCTGCGCCGGTCGCAGGTGCCGGTGCTCGTCGTGCCCCTGGAGGCCTCGGAGCCGACGCGCCCGCTCGTCGCCTACGACGGCAGCCCCAAGGCCGTCCGCGCACTTCAGCAGGCCGCCGAGCTGGCGCGCGCCCTTGCCGTCGGCCTCACGGTGGTCACGGTGGATGCCCAGGCGGAGCGCGGCAAGAGCCGAATCGCCGAGGCCGCCGGCTATCTCGCCCCGTACGACACCCATGTGGAGTATCGGGTCCAGGCCGGCGAGGCGGTGGAGGAAGAACTCCTGAAGATGCTCGGACGGGACCACCATGACCTCGTTTTCCTCGGGGCACATGGACACCGGCGGATCGTCGAACTGGTACTCGGTTCGACCAGCCAGTACCTTGCGCGGCGCTCGCCGGTGCCCGTGTGGTGCGTGACCAGGGTCTGACGGCCAAAGCAACGGGCTGACGCCCGTCCGGGGCCTCCGCCTTTGACCTCTTACCTCGGACTTCTTACCTTGACCTCTTGGCTTCGGCCCCTACTCCTCGCGATGATCCGCAACGAGAGCCGCAATCAACTCCGCGTCGGCCGGGGGCGTGGGCAGGAACGCAAGCTCGGGTGATGCAAACCACCCGACCTCTTGCCCCATCAACCCGTGCGGCTCTCCATCGGCGATCCGAGCGGCGTAGAAGAGGAGGATCACGTCGCGCTCATCGTCGCGGTGGAACGCGAAGTTGATCGGTTCTCCGACCGCAACCGTGACGCCGAGCTCCTCGACGAGTTCACGCAGCAGAGCCTCGGCCGGAGTCTCTCCTAGCTCCACCGCCCCGCCCGGAAACTCCCACATACCACCCAGATGGGAACTCGCGAGGCGTCGGGCGAGAAGGAAACGGCCGTCATCCCGCCGGACAACGGCCGCAACCACGATTCTGCACGACAGCTCAGGGCTTCTTGGGGGCATCTGAAACCGGCTTCGGAGTCGGCACGCCGCCGCCCTGTGGCGCCGCCGTTGCCGGCTTTGCGGCGCCGGCCGTCGGCTTGACCGGCGCCTCAGGGCTCTCCAGGGCGGCCTTCACCGACGGGTCCAGCGCTTCGATCTTAGCCTTGGTCCTGCGTTCCGCGACGATCATTTTGATGGCGGCGTCTACCTTCTCCTTCTTGAGGAAACCGAGAAGCGTTGGCTTGACCTCATCGAATGACAACGATCCCGGCATCCGTCGCTCATCCGCCTTGAAGATGTGGTAGCCGAACTTCGTCCTCAGGATCTGGGAGACCTCGCCGGCCTTCAACGCCCAGACGGGGGTCTCGAGTTCGGGCAGGAGAACCCCCTTCTTAACCCAGCCGATCTCGCCGCCACGGGCCTTGCTGGGATCCGCGGAGACCTCCTGGGCGACCTTCGCGAAGTCCTCGCCGCCGGCCACGCGCTTGTAGGCGTCCTCGGCTCGCGCCTTGGCCGTCGCGTCTTCCTTCTCGTCACTGCCCGGCTTGACCGGCACCAGGAGCACGCGCAGCTTGACCTGCTCCGGGTGCTGGAACTGCTGCGGGTTCGTGTCGAAGTAGGTCTTTGCGTCGGCGTCGGTGACCGTCGCGGTATTCGCAATCTCGCCCTGAACGTACTTGCGGATCAGCTGGGATTGTTCCTCGATGCGAACGAGGTCCTGCTCCGTGATTCCAATCGCCGCGAGTTCCTTTGCGAAGGCCTCGGGGCCCCCGGCCTGCTTGCGCTGCTCCTCGATGCTCGCGGCCACGGCCTTTGGGTCCACCGTCGTCTTGGCATCACTCGCCGCCTGCAGCAGGAGGGTGCGGTCGACGAGCTGATCGACGCTGTGGCGGAGCACGATCTGGTCCGTGGCATGCATGCCTTGCATCTGTTGCGCAACGGTCGCCGTCGCCAGCTTGAGGTCCACGTCGGTGAGTTGGGTGTCGTTGACGCGCAGCACGGTGTTGCCTGCCAGCGCTGCCGATGCCGCGAGGACGGCGCCAAAAGACGCGATTCGCGAGGAACGCATTGGAAGTCTCCCCCGCTCCTGACGGAGCGACAAACTCGCGAACCATAGGCTTCTAACACTAAAATGTCAAATCATTTGCGCGTGGGCCGCTCGGCGGATTTTGCGTTCTCCCAAAGCGCGTCCTGCTCGGTCAGGCTCAGGGACTCCAGGGCCACTCCCTTGGAATGGGCCTGTTCCTCCATGGCTCGAAACCGTCGGGCGAACTTCTCGTTGGCGCCCTGCAGCGCTGCTTCCGGGTCCACACCGAGCCGACGGGCAAGGTTGGCTATCACGAACAAGACGTCCCCGAGTTCCTCCCGAACGCCTTCCAACGCGCTCGGCGCGGGCGCCCCCTCGATCTCCGCCTTCAGCTCCCGCACCTCTTCCTCGAGCTTCGCCAGGACGTCGTTGGCCCGTTCCCAATCGAAGCCCAGGGCGGCAGCCTTTTCGGTGATCCGGAGGGCCTTCAGCAGGGCTGGGAGCTGGCGGGGCACACCGGCCAGCGCGCCCTTCTCCTGCCGCTCCCGCGCCTTGATGGTCTCCCAATTGCGCACCACGTCGGCCGACCCAGAAACCTCGACGCCCCCGAAGACGTGAGGATGACGGCGGACCATCTTGGCTTGGATCCCGCGACAGACTTCGTCAATGCCGAAGAGCCCCTGCTCGGTGGCGATCTGCGCGACGAAGACGATCTGGAAGAGCAGATCACCGAGCTCCGCACTGAGCATCGCGGTGTCGCCACCCGAGATCGCATCCACGACCTCATAGGCCTCCTCGATGATGTAGGTCTTGAGGCTCTCGAAGGTCTGCTCGCGATCCCAGGGGCAGCCATCGGGCGCACGCAGGCGAGCGGAGAGTTCGCTGAGCGCGTCAAAAGGGCGATCCTGGCTCATGAGGGGGTAGTATAGCGCCACACGAAAGTGCGGCAGCACCGGCCCCACGCTTGTTCCTCCAGCCCGAAATGCGTAAGATAGCAACAGGGTCGCGACACGGAGGTGCAGGTGCCCGAGGAGAGGGACGGGAAGGTGAAGGTCGTCGATCGCAGATGGTTCACGACCGAAGGAGACCTGAAGGACGAAACCGAATTGCAGGCACCTGCTTCAGTGATTCTCCCTCGCGAAACCGCCCCTCCCAGGATCGAGCCTGAGGATCAGCCCAAACCGGATTCCGAGGCCGGCCCGGCGGTATCCACCGTCGGCTTCCTGGACCTGGTGGATTTCCTGGCGCAGCAGGCAGCTGCGCTGCTGTCCGGGCAGATCCCCGGTCGGGGACGGGACCCGCAAATGACCCGTTTCTTCATCGACCTTCTCGCCGTTGTGCAGGACAAAACGAAAGGGCAGCTCTCTGTAGAGGAGGCCAGCTACCTTGAGGACATCCTTTATCAGCTACGCTCGCTCTTTGTGGCTGCGACGCGCTAGCACGATCGCGCTTGCCCTGGTCGCGGTCGCGGCGGCGGAAGCCGCTCCTGCCGAGCGAGGTCGGGGCAGCGACGTCGAGCAGGCGTGGTTTCGCCTCGCACAGGGACTCGACAAGCCCAGCCAGGTATTCCTCAAGGAGCGTACGGATGAGCTCCTCTTCACAGCCGCTAAGGCGGACCTCAAACGCCTGACACCTCTGGCTCTCGCTCTTGTCGCCCAAGCCAGAACGCTAACCCCAGCCGCGGCGACCCCGATGCTGGTACAGGCAACGCGCCTCGACCCCGGCAGCGCCGAGACGTGGTTCGCCCTGGCCGAGAACCGGCTGAGGCAGCTCAGCCTCTTCTCAGGATTCTCCGCACTTTCCCGCGGGGTCTACACCCTCGTTTCCGACCGGCGCCTGGGGTCCTTCGTGCAACCAAGCGCTCTGTTGGCGGTCCAGGGCTCCTTGCTCGTGGCGTTCGCCCTGTGGGCGGCGGTCGCGATCCGGAAGGTGCTCCCGCGCCTCTGGCACGATCTCACGGAGATTGGCGGCCACTGGCGGTTGGGCGCCAACGCTCCCGTGCTCGGGCTCTTTGTCATCGCGCTCCCTTTGTTCGCCGGAGGCGACCCGGTCTGGCTCGTGCTCTGGATGTTCGCGCTGGCCTGGGCCTACCTCCCGGTAGGTCAGCGTGCGATCGGTGCGGTGGGTCTGCTTGTGGTCACTGCGAGCCCGGCTCTGATCGAAAAGGGGTTCCTCGCCATCACACACCCCCCGAACGTGATCCTGCAGGCGACCGAGGTCCTGGCCGACCAGCGCTACGAGCCGCAACTTCTCGACGAGATCAACGCGCTCGCAGACGTCATGGGCGACGACGCGGACTTTCGCCGCCTCGTGGGCGATTGCTACCGGCAATTCGGGCTGCTCGACCAGGCGCTCCTCTCGTACCGGGAGGGGCTGCGGGTTTCGCCGCGCAACTCGGCGCTGTCTCTGGCGCTCGGCACCGTCTCCTACCTTCAAGCCGACTACAACGCGGCTTTGCAGGCGTTTCAGACCGCGCGAGATGCCGGTTACGACCCCATTGTCGCAAACTACGACCTCTCGCTTACTTACGCACAGACATACCACTTCAAGGAGAGCGACGAGGCCATGGCGGCGGCGCGGCAAGCCGGCGAAAGACGCCTCCAGACGGTCGGCAGGGAGCGGGACCACGACATCATCATGCCCGCGTTCCGTCGCGAGGAAGCCGTCGCGATGCTGGGCCGCAAGGATCCGCTCCTGCTGCTCAACCGCGGGCTCGTCGCCCCGCCCCTCGCCCGCGAGCGCACCTTGATGCATCCGCTTACCATCGGGGGCGTGATCGCCCTGTTCCTCGCGGTAGGGCACTTTCTCGTGCGGCAGCATGCGGGTGGGTTCGCCACGGCCTGCCTGAAGTGCGGCCGCCCGTTCTGCCGCCGCTGCAAGCTCTCCAACGAAAGCCAAAGCTACTGTACGCAGTGCATCAACATCTTCCTGAAGAAAGACATGGTCGGCATCGATGCGCAGCTTGCGAAACGCCAGCAGCTCGCTCGGCACCAGCGTTGGCTGAGGTTCGAACGACGGGTCGCGGACCTCGTGCTCCCGGGCCTCGGAGTCGCGTGGGCGGGAAGGCCTGTTCTGGGCTGGCTCCTCGGGATCGTGGCGTTCGCTGCGGGAGTATCGGGCCTCGTCTGGTTGCCGGCCTTCGTGTCGCCGGCTCTTATGAACGTCCCGATGTGGCCGCTGATGACGCTGTGCGGGTTGGCGTGGGCCTCGACCGCCGTGGTCGCCCAGCTCCTCCCAGGGGAATGGAGGTAGGCGTGGCGCTCGAAGGGACCCTTCGCGACTTCTCGCTCTCGGACATATTCCAGCTCATCGGGCTGCAGAGAAAGACCGGCGTCTTGACGCTGCGCTCACCCGAGGACGTTGTCACCGTGTCGTTCCTGGACGGCAAAGTCGTCGGGGCCGATTCCCTCAACAAGCGATTGGAGGACCGGCTCGGGCAAGTGCTGTTGAAGACCGGCACGGTCACCAAAGAGGAGCTCGACTCTGCGCTCAAGAAACAGATGGAGACGCTCGAACGGCTCGGTCACATCCTCATCGAGAGGGCGGCTGTTTCCCGCGACGAGCTCAAAAACGCTTTCGAGCAACAGATTCTGAATATCATCTATCGCGTCTTCCGCTGGCAGGACGGGGATTACCACTTCTCCCAGGAGACAAGCGTCGACTATGACGCCGAACTGGTGACTCCTCTCGGGTCCGAGAGCATCCTGATGGAAGGCGCGCGGATGCTCGACGAGTGGCCAATAATCGAAAAGCGCATTCCGTACCGGGGGGTGGTCTTTGTGCCGACACCCGCCTCGCGCCTGGCCCAGGTCAGTCTCGACCGCGAGCCCGATGACCTCGAGAGGTTCGACATCGACCTCGAGCCGGCTTCTCCGGAGGCGCAGTCCTCCGGCTTGGTCCGGATATCGCCGATCGAGCGCGACATCCTCGCTCTCACGGACGGCGCCAACGCCGTCGACGACATCGTCCGGAAGAGCCCACACGGCGAGTTCGAAACGTGTAAAGCGCTCTATACCCTCCTTACACGCTCCCTCGTCCGCGAGGCGTCAAGGGATGAAATCGCCCGCGCGTCTCAGCGCACCGCCACCGAGACCCTCACGGCACCATCGTGGCAACCGCATTCCCCGTGGCTCGCACTCCTCCTTGCTCCGCTTTTTGTCCTTACGGTGCTCCTCGCGCCCCGTAACCCAGCCGATCCCCTCCTCGGACCCGGGCCGAAGCTTCTGCCCCGTCTGCTCGGCGCCGTGTCAGCCGCCCGGATGACCGGAATCTGGCACACTCTCCAGTCACGCGCCCTGCTCGTAGGGAGCTTCCCGGAGAATCTCGCCGAATTGCACCGGGAGAGGCTCCTCCCGGCCTCCCCAATCCTCGACCCGTGGGGCCGACCGTACCGGTACGTCCTCCGTGAGCAGTCCGTGCTGCTGGCGGGCAACAACTCGGCCGGTGTCCCCGACTCCAATCTGATGCTCTCTCAGCATCTTGGCATGGAGGGCACGGATGTCAGTGCGGGCCCCGGAGCGGTGCTTCTAACACCTTGACAACAAGTGACTCAGGTTCTATGATCAGGCTAGGCGGTTGACCTGAGGAGGACTTTATCAATGTCTAGGATCATTGGAATCGACCTGGGAACTACCAACTCAGTAGTGGCCGTCATGGAGGGCGGGAAGCCCGTCGTCATCGCCAACCAGGAGGGCAGTCGAACTACGCCATCGGTCGTTGCGTTTGGCAAGAATGGCGAGCGGCCCGTCGGACAGGTGGCCAAGCGCCAAGCCATCACGAACCCGGACAAGACGATCTTCTCCATCAAGAGGTTCATGGGCCGGCGCTACGACGAAGTGACGCAAGAGATTAAGATGTTTCCCTTCCACGTAGTGCGTGGTGAGAACGACACGGCGCGGGTCGACGTGGACGGCAAGGTGTACTCGCCGCCCGAGATCTCAGCAATGATCCTGCAGAAGCTCAAGGCGGCCGCCGAGGACTACCTTGGTGAGAAGATTGAGAAGGCCGTCATCACCGTGCCGGCTTATTTCAACGATCCGCAGCGCCAGGCCACCAAGGACGCCGGCCAGATCGCAGGGCTCGAGGTCGTCCGCCTCGTCAACGAGCCAACCGCGGCAGCACTGGCGTACGGGCTGGACAAGAAGAAGGACGAGACGATTGCCGTATACGACTTCGGCGGCGGCACGTTCGACATCTCGATCCTGGAAGTCGGCGAAGGAGTCGTCGAGGTGAAGTCCACCAACGGCGACACACACCTTGGCGGCGACGACCTTGATCAGCGCCTGATCGAGTGGCTTGTGGAGGAGTTCCGCCGCGACCAAGGCATCGACTTGTCCAAGGACAGGATGGCCCTGCAACGTCTGAAGGAGGCTGCGGAAAAGGCGAAGTGCGAGCTTTCGACCACCCAGGAGTCCGACATCAACCTGCCGTTCATCACGGCCGACGCCTCCGGGCCCAAGCACCTCAGCATCCGCCTGACGCGGTCCAAGTTCGAGCAGCTCGTTGAGGACATCGTCCAGAGAACCGTCGGCCCATGCCGGCAGGCACTCAAGGATGCGGGGCTCGAGCCCAAGGATATCGACGAGGCCGTCCTTGTCGGCGGTTCCACCAGGATCCCCCGCGTGCAGGCGCTGGTCCAGGAGCTCTTCGGCAAGGAGCCTCACAAGGGCGTCAACCCGGACGAGGTCGTCGCCGTCGGCGCGGCGATCCAGGCCGGCGTGCTGGCAGGTGAGGTCCACGACCTCCTCCTGCTCGACGTGACCCCTCTCTCTCTCGGCGTCGAGACCCTGGGAGCCGTGACGGATGTCGTGATCCCGCGCAATACAACCATCCCGAGTCGCAAGTCCAAGGTGTACTCAACCGCTGACGACAGCCAGACGCAGGTCGAGATCCACGTGTTGCAAGGTGAGCGCCCGATGGCGCACGACAACCGGACCCTCGGCCGGTTCCACCTCGTCGGAATTCCCCCGGCGCCGCGAGGCATCCCCCAAGTCGAGGTGACGTTCGACATCGACGCCAACGGAATCCTGCACGTCTCCGCCAAGGACCTGGGCACCGGCAAGGAGCAGAAGATCCAAATTACGGCATCCTCGGGCCTCAAGGAGGACGAGGTCCAGAAGATGGTAGGCGAGGCCGAGCAACACGCGGACGAGGACCGCCAGAGGCGCGACGAGATCGAGTCCCGTAACCGCCTTGATTCGCTGGTCTATTCGACCGAGAAGCTGATCAAGGAGAACCAGGAGAAGGTGCCCGAGGCCCAGAAGAAGGAGATCGAGGCGGCCATCGCCGAGGCCAAGAAAGCCCTTGAGACGGCCAAGAAGGACCCAATGGACACCGCCTTCGAGAAGCTCACGAAAGCCTCGCACCGCCTGGCCGAAGAGATCTATCGCGGCGCGACAGCCGCAGGGGCGCAGGCCGGTTCGGGCGACTCGGCCGGCAGCACGAACCCACCGCAGGCGGGTGCACCGTCCGCGGACGGAGACGTGGTTGACGCGGAGTATGTGGACGTCGAGACCAAGCCCACGAACTGAGTCTGTTGGCAGCAGAGCAAGGAGGGCCGCATGGGCGACCTCGACTGGCGCGCGGTGCGGCAACTGATGGCGCTTTCGGAGCGTTTGCGCGAGGCCACCGAGCAGGCGCTGCTTCCGGCCTCGGCGGCCCCTCTTCGGCAGCCTGCCGGGTTCGAGCCTGCAGTGGACGTGTGGGAGAGCGACGGAGAGATAATCGTCGAGGCCGAACTGCCGGGTGTCAGCGAAGGCGATATCGATCTGCGGCTCGACGGCGACACGCTGGTGCTCTCCGGCCGGCTTCCGGAAACCCACGACAGTCGCGCAGCGCACCTCCGCATCGAGCGGCCACGGGGCCGGTTCCACCGCGTCGTGCACCTGCCGGGAGACGTCTCGCGCGAGCCACAGGCCACCCTGCGCGGCGGCGTTCTAGAGGTTCGGCTGACCAAGGCCGGTCCGTCCTGCCGCCGTGTTGCCGTTGCACGGGAGAGATCGTGAGCGACCGAACCAGCCGCTACCACATGATCAGCTGGGTCGCGGAGCGCTACGAGATCCACCCGCAGACGCTCCGCCTGTACGAGCGCGAAGGGCTAATCCGCCCCACGCGGAGCATCGGTAACACCCGCCTCTTCGACGACGAGACCTGCAGGCGGCTCGAGTTCGTGCTGACCCTGACGAGGGACCTCGGAGTAAACTTGGCGGGCGTGGAAGTCGTCCTCAACATGAAAGACCAGATCGACGCCCTCCAAGCGGAGGTCGAGCGTCTTGCGGTGCTGATCGAGCGGGAGGCCGTCCGGCGCGGGTCCGCGCCGCGCGAGCACGCGCTTGCGTTGCGACCCCGTGGAGGTTTGGTCCCGAACGAGGGCGAATGAGCCGCGGTGAGCAACAGAGCGATCCGGAATCCGGATTACTGCGTCGCTACCTCTACGAGATCGGTCGCTTCAACCAGCTCACTCCGGAGGAGGAGAGAGAGCTCGGGCGTCGCATCCAACAAGACAACGACGGTGAGGCCCTCCGGCAACTCGTCGAGGGGAACCTTAGGTTCGTCGTCGCGTACGCGAAGCGTTTCCGCCACTCGCGGGTCTCACTCCTGGATCTGATCAATGAAGGGAACATCGGCCTGATTCAAGCCGCCAAGAAGTTTGATCCCGACAAGAACGTCAAGTTCATTACCTACGCCGTCTGGTGGATCCGTCAGGCGATCCTGCACGCTCTCTCCGAACACGGCGCCACGTTCCGGTTGCCGCAGAAACAGGCAAACGTCCTCTACCGGCTGGAGCGCTCCCGCCAGGCACTCGGCCGGGAACTCGAGAGGCCGCCGTCCGACCAGGAGCTGGCGGAGGAGCTCGGGATGGACCAGGACGAGGTGCGGCTGCTCCTTTCGTCCAACCAGAACATCCTCTCGCTCAACGAGCCCGTCGGCGACGAAAGCGAAGCGGAGTTCGGCGACCTCCTCGAGCAGTACGTGATCCCCGACACCGACGAGGAGATCCTCCGCCAGTCGTTCGAAGACACACTCCGCGAGGCTCTCGCCAAGCTCTCGGAGAAGGAGAGGCAGATCCTGTCGATGCGGTTCGGACTCGGCGATGACAATCCCCGAACGCTCCGTGAGATCGGTGACGCTCTCGGGATCTCGCGGGAGCGGGTCCGGCAGATCGAGAACCAGGCTCTCACCAAGCTACGCCGCGGCGCCCAATCGCGGGCGCTCGCCGGCTACCTCAACTGACCCCCGCCCACCCTCCCAGTTGACAGTCGACAGTTCCCCCACCCACACCAGAGATAAATCGAACGAGACTGATGGCTGTTGGTTGTTGACTGTCAACTGTCAACTGTCAACTGTGAACTGTCGGCTATCTTTGCTTCAGGTTGCCGGGAAGTTCCTCAACCGCGATGCGGAGGGCGCGAGCGATCTCCTCGGCCCCTTGCACCTTCAAGAGGTTGGCGACGGTAGTCCGGTTGCGGCAGATCCAGGAAAGGCGCGCGAGCCATCGTAGGTGTGCCATGTCCTTGCGGAGCGCGAGTAGAAAGAACAGGTGCGTTGGCCGCTCGTCAGGCGAACCGAACGCGACACCCTTGCTGGAGCGCGCCAGGAACAAGAACTGCTTCGGAAACTTCTCGGAGGCGCGGTGGCGAGCGTGCAGGAACGCCACTCCATTTGGCATGGCGGTCGGGACCATGCGCTCGCGCTCAGTCAGCGCGGTCTCGAGCCACCGGGCGTCGCTGACCAGTCCGCGCTGAGCGACCGCTTTCACGACCTCTGAGATGACGCCCTCACGGGTCGTGGCCTTGAGTTCAGGAATGACGTGCGTCGGTGCGAACAGCTCGGCGAGCGCAGGGTCCGAAGCCTCGACGAGGGTCGGGTTCTCGCGTTCTTCCACAGCAACCCCCTTACCCGCGAATGCGGGCACGAGCATTGTAGTCCACCCTACGGAAGTTCGCACAATCGCCGGCGAGCCGACCCCAGCCGATGTTGCCTGCGCGAGTTTCTACGCCTTAGCCGTGGGGCCGAACAACGGTTCCAGCTCCTTTTCGCCAGGCGGTGCAGTCATGAGGCTCACCACCACGAGGGTGCCGATGGAGATCAGGGCGGCCGGGTAGATGCTCGGGATCCCCCATGGGTCGCCCCCAAAAACCTGCGCCCCGGCCTTGCCCTGCGCAGCCTGCATCACGGAGGGTGCCACCCGAGGCAGCACGAGCTCGAAAAAGACGGTCGCGACGGCACCGCTGACGATCGAGGCGAGACCGCCCTGCCGCGTGGCCCTCCTCCAAGTGAGCGCCGCGAAAAGAGCGGGCGTGACGGCCACCCCGTACATGGTGTAGGCGAAGTAGGAGTACTGGAGGACGGAGATCTGCAGCTTCAGGGCCGTCGGGATGAAGATCATGCCGAACGCGCAGAGTCCAAGGCCGACGACGAAGACCTTCTGCAACGCCACCATCTTGGTCGGGTCCGCGTCCGGCCGAATCATGCGTTGATAGATGTCCCTGATTACGTTCGAGCTCGACGAGAGAAGGTAGTTCATGCCGGTGGACAAGACCACGGCACAGGCCGCGCCGAGAAGCAACACGCCGACGGGCGCCGGCACCATGTGACGCGCCGCGTTCAGTACGAGCGACCGCGGGTCCCAGTGGGTCTGGTGTTCGGTGTTGTAGGCCGCCGCGAAGACGGCGATCGCGATCACGATGGTCTCCACGACGATTGTGCCGACGATCCAAATGGCGACCGCCGTTCTCGCTTCTTTCGGAGAGCGGGCTGCGTAGAACTTCTGGTACATTGACTGCACACCCATGAGCAGCAGCAGCGTGGAGAGGAAGTACGAGAGGCCCTTGAGGGCGGGGTACCTGCCGAAGTCCGGTGAGAACACCTCGAAGTGGCCCGGGGGCAGCACCTGGGCGGCGTGCGACCACCCCCCCGCCGCGAGCACCACGAACGGCACGGCAAGACAGCACGCCAGGACGATGATGATGCCGTTCGGCAGGTCGGTGTGCGCCACGGCGACCATCCCGCCGATCGCGACGAAGAGGATCACGAACGCCGCAGCGATGGTCTGGCCCACCTCGAGCGACACCCTGCCGTCGGTGACGATGTTCAGGATGTAGCCGCCGGCCCGGAACTGATAGGCGACGATCGTCGTGAAGGCGACGATCAGGGCCAGGGCGCCAAACAGACGGGCGAACTTGCCGTACCGCACCTCGAGGATGTCCCCAACCGTGAACTGGCCGAATGTGCGGATCTTCCCGGCGATGAAGTAGATGATCGCGATCCCCAGGAAGGCACCGGCAGGTTGCCATATCGCGCTCCAACCGGCGTAGTACGCGTACTCGGCCCCGGCGATGAAGGTGCCCGAACCTATCCAGGTGCAGACCAGCGTGAACACCATGGTCGTCAGGGAGAGCTTCCGCCCCGCCACCATGAAGTCTTCCTGTGTCTTGATCTGCCGCGACCTGTAGAAGTTGAACCCCGTCAGCACCAACAGGTAACCGAGAATCACCCACAGGTACCAGTTCATTTCGCCTCCGCCCCGCACCCGGGGTCAGGGATCCGGGGCCGGGGCCCGCTCCCCCGCCCGTTCCCGAGTTTCGCAGCGACGGCGGGAACATGTCCCGCGCCCTTACCCTTCCGGATTTTCCTCTTCGGCAATCTCCAGTTCATGCCGGTCGCCGGCGGCGAGCAACTCGCGCGCCGCGACCTCGTGCTCCGCCGGAATCAGGATTGCAACCTCGCCGAGGCCATCCAGCGTCAGCCCATAGACCGACCCAAGCGCCTCGCCGCGGGTCCGCGCCGGAATCCCGTTGGCTCTCAGAGCAGCCAGTATCGGCTCGGCGTTGATTGAGCCCTGGACGCGCAAGACCTCAACCTCGGCGTCTATGGTGCTCATGACCCCTCACGGCACGTCGATCAGGATCAGGTGCTTCTGCATCTCGCCCGCCACGTCCACCTTCCCATCGGGCGTGATGAACACGTTGATCTCGGAGCGCGCCGCCATCTCCCCGACGAGGTAGATGCCCGGTTCGATGGAGAAGCACACGCCGGGAACCAGCTGCCGGTCGTCGCGCGTCTCCAGGTTGTCGATGTTGACGCCGCTCCAGTGCACGTCTTCGCCGATGGAGTGCCCGGTGCGGTGCACGAACTGCCGTCCGTAGCCAGCTTTCTCGACGACCGCCCGGCAGGCGTCGTCCACCTCCCACCCGTAAACGGGCTTGCCGGCGGCATATCGGGCTTGTATGAACTCGAGCGCGGCGTTGCGGGCGTCGCGGACGACGTTGAAGATCTCGACGTACTTCGCCGGCGGGTTATTGCCGACGAAACCGCACCAGGTGATGTCGTAGAACACGGCCCCGGGCTTCTCGATCTTGGCCCAAAGATCGATGAGCAGGGTGTCGCCCTTTCGGATCGGCCGCGCGTTCTGCGGGGTCGGCTCGAAGTGCGGGTCGGCCGGCTGCTCGTTCGTACCGACGATGGGGAACTCGTTCATGCAGTTGAGCCCCTCCTCGCCGAATCTCCTCACGATGAACTGCTGGACGTCGTACTGCGTCAGCGTGCGACCGGCTCGCAACTCGCTCCCGACATGGGCGAAAGCCTCGTCCTTGATCCGCTGCACCCGCTCAGCCGCGTCCAGATGGGTGCGGTAGGCCTCTTCGTCCAGCAGGGCCTGGAACGTCTGGACGAGCCCGGCCGACGTGACGACTTCGTAGCCGAACGACCGGATGAGCTCGATCGTGCCTGCGTCCACGACGGAGACGTAGGGGACGTTCGCCTCCGGGGAATACTGCATCGCCACCTTCTTCGCGGACCCAAGCGCCGCTTTCAAGCTCGCGTGCAGCTCCCGCCACGACAGGTAGATTTTCTTCTCCCCGGGCAGGGAGTCGAGCTTGCCGGCCTCCACCGCCGACACCAGGCGGACCGGATTCCCGCGGGCCGGGATCCAGTAGAACCACCGGCGCGTCGTGAACTTGCCGAAGTCCATGCCGAGGATGCCGTAGGCGATCGGGTCGCGGTTCCGGAAGTCGTACAGGAGCCAACCGTCGACCCCGGTGGTTTCGAGCTCTTTCTGGATGCGTGCGATGTCAGGCATCAGGACCTCCTCGCGTGCCCGCAAGGTGGCACACCGAAACCCGCCCGTCAACTGCAGGGTCGGTTACAAACGCCCATTTGTTCTAGTAGACGTAGCGAGGCTCGACGTTGACCACGACCTTGGCGACGTTCGGAAAACGGCCTGCGACCGCCTCACGTAGCCGGTCCGCGATGACCGGAGCGTGGTGGCTGTCCGCCTTGAGGTCGAAAATCACGTAGCAGGGGTCGGTGCCGCCGACGATTCGCAGGTCGTGGAACCCTTCAGCGTACGGGATGGCAGACACGGACTCCTGCAAGAACAACTGGACCTCGGAGTAGAGCGGGTGCTCCCGGTTGACCGGGTCCACGTGCACCACGGCCCACCCGTGAAACCGCTCGTTGATTGCGCCTTCCACCGCTTCGGCCACGTCGTGGGCCCTGGTGACGTCCAGCGAGTCCGAGATCTCAACGTGGAGCGACGTCACCATCGTGCCGCCGTAGAAGTGCACGATGACGTCGTGCACCTGGTCCACCTCCGGAACGGTCAGCGCGATTTCCCTGATCTCGGCGAGCACCTGCGGTGAGGGCGCCTCGCCGATCAGCGGGTTGATCGCCGCCTTGGTCAACTCGTAAGCGGCGTACGCGATGAAGCCCGCTATCGCCAGGCCCGCGATCCCGTCCACCCAATCCCAGCCGAACCGCGCTGCGAACAGCGCCGCGATCACCACGGCGGTCGCAAAGACGTCGCTGCGGTGATGCCAGAAGTCCCCCTCAAGCACACTCGAGTCGATCCTCCGTCCGAGATCAAGGGCGAAACGGGAGAGCCACTCCTTCAGCACCAGCGTGACGGCGAGAAGCGCGAGCAGAGCATTCGACGCCGCGACCGGCTTCGGGTTCAGCAGCCGGATCACCGAGTTCTGGCCGAACTCCCAGGCAGCGACGAAGAGCAGGATGCCGATCACGAGGGTCGCGACGCTCTCGACGCGGCCATGCCCGAAAGGGTGCTCGCGATCCGAAGGCCGGGCGGCAACCTTGAACCCCCAGATCACGACGATCGACGAGAGCACGTCTCCGAGCGAGTGGAAGGCGTCCGCAACGAGCGAGATGCTGCCGATCAGGACGCCCGGGACCACCTTGACCGCGAAGATGACCACGTTGACGACGATGCTCACCCAACCTTCGAGCACGCCGTACGCCTCCCGGGTGTGGGGCTCACCGACCCGTTCCGGATTTGAGACGAACCATCTCACAAGCCAACGGTCAATCACCTCTCGAGGCTAACACGAGAACCGGCCGAGTGGTGTATCCTTCCTGGGTCCTGGCGCAGACCGCTCGTGCCGGGGCGGCCCTGGAGCCCACTTGAGCACGACCAGCGTCCTCGACACCATCGGCAACACGCCACTCATCCCGCTCCGTCGCATGACGGAACCCGGGATGGCGACGGTCCTCATGAAGATGGAAGCCTGGAACCCTTCCGGCTCCCTCAAGGACCGAATCGTCAAGTACATCATCGAGGAGGCCGAGAGGTCGGGCACGCTGAAGGCGCACCAGATCATCATCGACGCCTCGTCCGGCAACACCGGGATCGCGATCGCAATGGTCGCCACCCTCAAGGGCTACCGGTCCAGGATCTACATGCCGGAGACCAAGTCCGTCGAGCGCCGGAAGATCATGCGAATCTGGGGCACCGAGCTGGTGCTCACCTCAGGCGCCGATCAGAACTCCCACATCTGGGCGGTCCAGGAGGCCGCCAAGGATACCGGGACCTTCTTCTACCTCAACCAGAACGGCAATCCCGGCAACGTCCTCGCGCACTACGACGGCACCGGCGCCGAGATCTACACCCAGACACGTGGGCGGGTCGACTGCTTCGTTTCCGGGGTCGGAACCGGGGGCACGTTAATGGGGGTGGCGCGTTATCTGAGCGACAAGGGCTGCCCTGCGAGGATTGTCGCCGTGGAGCCGGACGACTCGCACTCGAAGATCGAAGGCCTGCTGCACTTCGACGGGAGCTTCGTGCCCCCAATATGGGACCGCTCGTTGATCACGGAGCAGATTCGCGTCACGGACGCGGTTGCGTTCGAGGCGGCGCGCCGTCTGGCGCGGGAGGAAGGGATCTTCTGCGGCCCGTCCACGGGAGCGATCCTATCGGTGGCACTCGACAAGGCTCGCGAGCTCGGCGAGGGTCAAACCGTGGTGGCGGTCGCGTGCGACCGCGGAGAGCGGTACCTGTCCACCAAGCTCGTGCCGGAATAGAACAGGGCTCCGGGCTCCGCACTCCGGGAGGAGAAACTCGGGGGGCGGGCAACGATTCCCGCCGGCGGACTGGTTCGTACGCCCCTGGTTGGTCGGTCACCTCTTGAGCTTGAGTGAACAGCCGATCGCTCTGCTTTCGGCCACCGCCGGCCGCGAGCCCGAGACAACCGCATCGATCGCGTCGCGAAGGTAGCGCCGGGTCACCTTGCTCGCGTCCTCTGCGTTGTCGTCGATGGCGCCGTGGTACACGAGCGCACCCTTGGAATCGAACAGGAAAGCCTCAGGGGTGTGCGTGGCGCCGAACGCGCGGGCCAGTTGCGATGCGCCGGCGTCGACGACGTAGGGGAAGGCATAGCCGCGGACTCGTGCGCGCTCCTTCATCTGGTCGAGGCCATCCGCTGGGATGACTGCAGGGTCGTTCGGGTTGATCGCGATCACCCCGACGCCGAGTTTGAGCGCATCGTTGCCGAGGGAGACCAGCCGATCCTCCCATGCCCTGACGTACGGGCAGTGGTTGCACGAGAAGATCACCAGAGTCCCCTTGGACCCCGCCACGTCTCTAACGGCGAGTTCGCGCCCGTCGACGTTCTTCATCTTCAGTTCGCCCGCCGGTATCGGGTCGCCAATCTGAAGCGCGAGACTCGTCCCCACGCCAGCCGCGATCACCACCATAGCCGCTACCACAAAACCGATCCGCCTCATGACAGCTCCTTTCTCGTTCACTTTCCTTCCAGGAGGGGCCTCACTTTCGCGAGAAGCTCGGCATACGTCGAGGCCCCCTCCCAAAACGCGATCCTCTTTCCGCGTCGGTCGAACAGAAGGCTGGCCGGCAGCGACCCGGACCAGCGCCTGTCCAGACCCTCGATGAACTCCTGGTCCCCCTGAGCCTTCACGAAGGACGGGAACACTACCCCCTGGCGCCCCAGGAACGCCTCGACGTCGGGACGTTGGCTCGCAAAGTCCGCCGACACGAGGATGAGCCGCAGCCCCCTGCCGGCGAACTCCCGTTGGAGCCGGAGGAGATCGGGGAACTCCTCGCGGCACGGGATGCACCAGGTCGCCCAGACATTGACCAGGACAACCGAACCCCGGGCGCCCTCGACCTCGTGCAGCACCTCGGAAGCCGAAACCGGCAATACGGCGGCGGACGCCGTCGCGGGTTCCGAGCCCCTCCCACCCCCTATTGCCTCAACCGTTGGCGCCGGAACTGCCAACAGAGCCGCGAGAACAAGATTGGCGGAAGTAGTGACCACCCGGCCGACTCTGCGACCGATCCCCTGCCGGGGAAGCATCGGCCCTGCGCTCCTCATCGCCGACTTCCTCGCCCACACCAATAGCCTCGACCCCCCGAGCTTCAACGACTGCCCGAAGCGAACGATTCCCTGTCGGCGCGCCGCCATAGCGAAGCGGCCTGGTCGACGCGCGCGAGGGCGATAGCCGAAGCCATGGAGCTCGGAGGGTTCGGGAGCTGCGGCAATCGCCGGGAGTGCGAGGCTCTCTGCCACAAGCGAATTTCGGTCACGGCCATTGCCAGGATGACCCGCGACTATCGTGTGGCCCCTGTGGGTGCCCAGTGGACATTCGGCAAGGTCAGCGGCTAGGAGAGCCCGGGTATCTGGTGCGGTCGCGCCCCACTAATCGAAAGGGCTCCCAGTCGCCGCCAGCGCGCCCATGGGTCCGACCTGTGGCTCCACGCAGTTGCGCCCACGCTGCTTGGCGCGAAACAGGTTGCGGTCGGCGCTCGCGATCAGCGCCTCCGCCGAAAGCCGTTGAGGTTCGTCCAGCTCCTCCAACGACGCAAGCCCGATCGAGACCGATGTGGTGACCGTGCGCCCGTCGCCCGTCAGCACCCTGACCTTCCCGACCAGGTCTCGCACCTTGTCGGCCACGACCGCAGCGCCGTCGAGAGCGGTTTCGGGCAGCACGAGGAGGAACTCGTCGCCGCCGTAGCGGCCGAGGGCATCGCTGGTTCGCAGGGCCGAAGCCATCGCCTGCGCAACACTCGCCAGGAGGCTGTCGCCGACGAGGTGGCCGTGGCCGTCGTTGATGGCCTTGAATTCGTCGAGATCCGCCATCCCGACCGTGAGCGGCCTGCCGTACCGGCTGGCGCGCTCCAGCTCCCTTTCGAGCTCGAGGAGTATCGCTTCGCGACGCAGGAGGCCCGTCAAGTTCTCGTACGTCGCCGACTCGAACAGACGGGCGTTCTCGAGGACCGCCGCGACGTTGTGGGAGAAGAGGTTGAGCAGCTCGAGTTCCTCTGCCGAGAACCGCCCCCCATCTGCTCTGTCGCCCGCCAGGAGCAGCCCTACAAGCCTATCGTGGGTCAGCAACGGGACGACCACGGCCGCACTGAAGTGGTGCAGGCGCTGACCGAACGACGCGCTCTTGGACTGCAGCTGAGCCGCGGGCAGCGGGCGCTTGGCGCGCTGCAGCATGCGGACGCCCGGGTCCTCCGGGGACAACAGGAACGACGTGTCGAGGTCGCGCTCCGGCGCGGCCGGACTGGACGCAAGCGTTAACAGCACGCCGCTCTTCGGGTCGGCCAGCAGGAGGGTGGCCGCGCGCATGCCGAAGATCTCCTGCAGCTGGGCGACAAGGTGCCTTCCCATCGCCGGGAGCTTACCCTTGGCCGCCAGCTCCCTGGCGAGTGCGGTCAGTCGCTCGTGCCGGCTCCGTCGCTCGGGGAAGAAGGTGCGATCGATGAGACCCTGCACGCCGCTCCGCAGCGGGGCGAAGAGCAGCCCGAGGAGAAGGGTGGCAGCAGCGACAATCCACATCGAGGTCTCGGCGCCTCCGATTGCCTCGGAGAGGACTACGCTCCCGGCGCCGAGGACAGCGTAGAAGAGGAGCACGAGCGAACCCGTGAGCACCGCGTAGATCAGGCTCCTGCGGACCACGAACTCGAGGTCGAAGAGGTTGTACCGGTAGATCGCGATAAGAACGGCCACCGGGAAGCACAGAAGCAGGGGCGACCAGAGGGACTCCACCCAGTCCGGAGGCCTGGTTCCGAGCAGATTCGACACGGACGACCAGATCGCAATGCCAGCCCACGGAAGCGCGCCCAGCAGGACCAGCCCTGCCTGTTGGCGGCCCTCCGGTAGAGGGAACCTGAACGCGGGCAGCACCAGCAGGACGACGATGGCACAAGCCCACACGGGGATGGCAATGTCACTGACCAGCGTGTCTGCTTGTTGCAAGCTCCACGGCAATAGCTGCGTCCCCGCCGTTCCTTCCGTCAGGCGGGCTGCGACGGCGACCATTACGACCGACGCTCCGGCGGCGTAGTACGCGGGGATCACCCAGCGATGCCGCTCGATCCATCGCTGCCTTGTCGGGATCAGCGACGCGAGGTGCAGCTCGACCCCGATTTGGAACCCGGTGAGCAGAAAGAACAAGACCGACCGCACCGGTTCAAGCGTCGCGAACCCGATGAGATGCGTCGGCATGGCAAGCTCGAGCGCTACGGCCGTGGAGAAAAGGAACAGCAGGCGTGCGCGGAGGTCGGCCGAGCGCCGTCGAAAGGCAAGCAGTCCGACTCCCAGGAAAGCCAGCGTCGTCAACGCGGCGAGGAGGTAGTCTCCCCAAGCGAACGGCATTCCCGGCGTGACCGTCACCCGCCGGCTCTCGCCCTTCCTCCGGACGAGATAGTCGACCGGCGTGTAGCCTTGGAAACCTCTCGCGACCCGGTTGTAGTCGCTCGTGTTCGCGACGGGGACGCCGCCAACCTGGAGAAGGACGTCCCCTGCGCTCAGCCCTGCTCGCTCCGCGGGTGAAGCGGGCGCGACTTCTGTGACCTCCAGGCGTCCGGCGGCTTCGCGGACGAACACCCCGACGCGCCGGCCCGAGCTCTCCAGTCCGACGCGGAGTTGCACCAGGAGGAGCGCCATTGTTAGCGCCGCGCAAAAAACAACCGCGACAGCACTTCCTCTGCCCTTGCCGACCGTCTTTCTGGGATTGGGACCCTCGCTCTGGAGATCCAGCGCGGCCATTAGCGTTTTAGTATATGCCCTCGGCAGACCGCTGCAAGGCCTCCACCCGAGAAGCCACCGCTACTCGTCGATGCCGAAGGTCTTGCGCGCGATCCCGGCGATTGCCTCGCCTATGCTGATCGACGCGGTTGCGGCAGGCGACGGGGCGTTGAGGACGTGGACCTGGCGCTCCGCCTCGACGATCCTGAAGTCGTCAAGCAGCTTGCCCCGGGGGTCGAGGGCCTGTGCGCGCACCCCAGCCCCGCCGGGCTTGAGGTCGTCGGTAGAGATCTCGGGCACCAGCCTCCGCAGCGCCTTGACGAACGCGCGCCTGTTGAAAGAGCGCCAGTACTCACCAAGCCCCATCCGCCAGTAGCCCCCCGCCATTCGCCAGAAGCCCCCAAAGGTGACCGTCGTGAGGACATCGTGAGGCGAGAAGCTCCACCTCGTGTAGCCTTCGCGCTTGAACGCCAGCACCGCGTTGGGGCCAGCCTCCACACCCCCACCGATCATTCGAGTGAAGTGCACCCCCAGGAACGGGAACTCCGGGTCCGGAACTGGGTAGATCAGGTTTCTAACCAGGTGGTGCCGCTCCGGGATCAGATCGTAGTACTCACCTCGGAACGGAACGATGCAGACGCCCGGGTCGACGCCCGCCAGCCGCGCGATCCGATCGCTGTGCAGGCCTGCGCAGTTGATCAGGAAACGGCACCGAACCGGGCCCTTCGCCGTCTCGAGCACCATTCCGTCCCCGTCGCGAACGATCCTGCGGACCGGGGCAGAGAGCATCACCTGACCGCCCGCGCGCCGAACCTCATCGGCGTAGGCCTCGGTGACCCGGACGTAGTCCACGATCCCCGTCTGCGGCACGAAGAGGCCTGCTACTCCCGCTGCGTGGGGCTCGATCTCGCAAATCTCCTCGGCGGCGAGCCGCCGAATGCCGGTCAGGCCGTTGGCCTCTCCGCGCCGCTGCAGCTCCTCCATGCCCGGCAACTCGTCTTCCCGCGTCGCCACAACGACCTTGCCGCAGCGTTCGGCCGGAATCCCGTGCTCCTCGCAGAACCGAAGCAACGCATCCCGCCCCACCGTGCAGTTGCGCGCCTTGAGCGAGCCCGGCTTGTAGTAGAGGCCCGAGTGGATCACTCCGCTGTTGTTGCCGGTCTGATGGGCCGCCAGGCGCTCCTCCTTCTCGACGACCACCAGAGATACGCGAGAGCGGGTCACCACCGCCATTGCGGTTGCGAGGCCAACGATGCCACCACCCACAACCGCCACGTCCACCCTCAGCTCAGGCATGCAGCACCTCTCCGCTCGGCGGATGATACCCCTGACGACCGCGGCGAAGCGATGATCGCTGGCCGTCTTTGACCGACCGCTACGGGGGTCTCCGCGCGCTGGCTGCGCCGACCCCTCGGGCCGGGAGCGCGTGACGGTGCCTCGCAACCGTGCTGTAGAGCATCGCCCCCACTTTCCGGAGCGGCCCGAGCCCCGCCAACACCGCCAGAAAGCGCCCGCGCGGTAGCGCGGCGACGGTCGCGAGCAACGCGTCGTACCCGCTCGCCAAGGCTCCGTCCGGCAGCCTAACCCAGACCGCACGATCGAGCTGTCCCCGGGGCACCGGACACGTCTCTGCGGCCGTGAGTCCACCCGAGTCGACGAACCTGAACCGCCCAAGGGCATCTCGCCGCTCCACCCACCGCCGGGAAGCCCTACATAGCGCGCAGGAACCGTCGTAGAAGATCTCGACCGGAAAGACCGGGGTCACCGATGCCTCCACCCCGGACAACAGGTCGCGACCGATGGGACTTCCGGCACGGTGCGGCGCGTGCATCTTGCTCCAGTGGCGGGGGCGACACTCCGACAACCAGATCAGCGGCGCCGTCTGATTAGCCGCCTTGCCACCAGGGTGATGATCAGGACGGCCAGCACGATGCCGGAGGCGATCTTGAGGTTCTCGTGGACCTGGCTGTATACCGTCACCCACTGTCTGCCGGCCAGCGCCCCGAGCGAGACGAACGTCAGCGACCACAGGAGCGCCCCGGTGTAGGCGAACACCGCGAAGTCGACGTAGCGAAGACGCGTCGCCCCCGCGGCCACGGCGGTCAGGTGCCGGATACCTGGAAGGAAGTAGCCCCAGAGCAGGCCCCAGTGTCCGACGCGCTCGAACCAGGCCTCGACCCGGCCCATCTGCTCGGGCGTGACATGAACGAACCGTCCAAGCCTTTTCGTGACCACCCGGCCGACGCCCCGGCCCAGCCCATAGCTCACCGTGATCCCGCACGCGCTCCCAAGGAACGCCGCGAGCAGCGTCGGGACGAGCTCAAGGTGGCCGCGGTACACGAGGACGCCGGCGAACGTCAGCAACGTCTCCTCAGGCACGGGCAGGCCGATGATGCCGAACATCAGCAGCCCGAACAGCCCGAGGTAGCCGTACTGGCTCAGGAGGTGGGTGAAGATCGCCATCTCGCCGCCCCTTGATCGTCAGCGCCTAGGCCGGCTCGTTCGGGATGCCGGCCAGGACCGCAGCCACCGAGCCCCCTGCCAGCTCGACGCATACCCACCGACCCTCGCAGCGCACGTCCTTCACGCGAACCTCGAGCCCCTCCGGGAGGAAGCGCCGGAGGTCAACCAAGAGGATGCGGTCGCCGGGGTCGAAGCTCACCATGCCCTGACCGAAGCGGCGCGCCAGGACACCCACCAGGGCCGCCGGAAGCGGCACCCCCATCGGACCGTGCAACCCCTCGAGTCGGCATCCGAAGAAACGTCGGTGGAGCCGCAGCTCGCGGACCGTGGCCGACACCTGCGCCGGAAGACCCTTCCAGGCGATGTCGAGACGGAGCTCGAGACCGTCCCCATCGCCGTTCACCTCCAACCGCCGTATGGCCTCGACTCGTGCCGCGAGCTGGCGGTTCGCAAGCAGCTCCACCATGTCGAGGTCGATCCTGAGGGTGAAGCCGTCCCACCTCAGGAGCGGGCGCTGCGCGAGGCTTGATGACATGCCCAGAGTATAGTCGCGGTTCTGGGCTCTGAGGCTTTCTACGTTACCAATCTGCACAGGAGCCTGGGTGCAGAGGAGCAGAGGAGAACAAGACGTCCGAGGGGCTAGGGGCAGAGAGCACCTCAAGTCGAAGTCGTTGCCGTCTCCTCTGCCCCCCTGCTCCTCCGCCCCTCTGCCGCTGCCGAGCCTCTGAATGCGCCAAGGCCTCTCATCCGGTGGGTGCAACTAGAGGGGTTCAGCTGCGGAGAGCGGCGCGCCAGTAGTTCAGGGTGTCTGCAAGCGTTCGCTCGAACGGGATCTCCGGCGCCCAGCCGGTGGCGTCGCGGAACCGCGTCGCGTCGCCGACGAGCACGTCCAGCTCGGAGGGGCGCAGCCGGGCCGGGTCGAAGACCACCTCGACGACCGCGTCCGAGAGCGCCAGCAACCGGTCGAGGATCTCCCGGATCGAGCGCGCCTGCCCGCTCGCGACGTTGTACGCCTCGCCGGCCTTGCCTTTGCCTGCCGCCAGCCAGTACGCCCGCGCGACGTCGCGCACGTCCACGAAGTCCCGCCGCACCTCGAGGTTCCCGACCTGGAGCCGCGGCGGACGCAGACCGGCCTCGATCTCCGCGAGCTGTTTCGCCAGCGAGGAGATCACGAAACGGGCCGATTGACGCGGTCCGCAGTGGTTGAACAGGCGCAACTGCACCGTGCGCAGGCGGAACGTCTGGAAGTACTGGAAGCCGAGCAGGTCCACCGCCGCCTTGCTGACCGCGTACGGCGACACCGGGCGGAACGCCTGCTCCTCTCGTATCGGAAGCTCATCCTCCCTGACAAGGCCGTAGGCCTCGGCCGAACACGCCAGCACGACGGGCGCGTCAAGGTCGAGTTGCCTCACGGCCTCAAGAAGGTGGAGCGTCCCAAGGACGTTGACCTGGAGCATCTCAGTAGGCGTGTCCCACGAACTCGCCACGGACGAGGATGCGGCCAGGTGAAAGATCACATCCGGCTTGGAGGTATGCAGCACACGGAGGAGCGATGGCGCGTCGAGGAGGTCGCCCTCGACGATCCGTACGGCCGGCCCGAGCGCCGGCGCGGCGGGCACTTCGGAGCGCCACCGTCGGAGGCCGAACAGCTCGACCTCCGGATGGTTGGCGAGCACGAACTCGGACAGGTGAAGGCCGACGAAACCCGAGATCCCCGTGATCAGCACGCGCATCGGTTCATGGTAGCCGATTCGGCCCCTCCCGGAGGTCCATTCGACAAGGCCGCAAACGCGGGCCGGGCCGCCTGCGCGGGCGGACCCGAGCGCCGACGCAGCCCCGGCCACGACAGCCGCCGCGGTCGTTCGCCCGGAGGTCATGCGCCCTTCCTCACCAGGACCGCGACCGCGCACAGCCCTTCTCGAGCACCCTGTCGAGCGCGACGTAGCTCTCCTTGAGGCCGCGCTCCATGCCCGCGCTCAACATGCGGTCGCGCTCCTACGCCGTGTGGAACAGCACCGTGGTGACGACCCTGGTCCGCCCCCCGCCAAGATCCTCGAAGCCCTGGGTCGTACGACCGCGACGTGGCCCGGCATTCCTTCCCATTCGAACGTCTGCACGAGGCGCACCGGGGCCGTCACCTCGCGGAACTGTCCCTCGAAACCGTGAACGCCGTCCGGGGAGTGCTCCACGTACCGCCAGCGCCCTCCGCGTTCGGTTTCCATCCGCTCGATGACGAGCTTGTTGCCCGGCCCCACCACTGCGCGACGAGCTTCGGATCGGTAAAGGCGCGCCACACGCGCTCGCGGGGCGCGTCGAACACCCGCTCCGTACGGATTTCGCGATCGGTCGGAGTGGTGACCTTCGCAACCACGGCGGGCTTCTTCGGGACGGCGCTCATGACGACGCCCCTCCCCTTTCGGACGCCCGCCGCAGCTGCCCGATGTCGATCTTCTTCATCTGCATCATCGCCTGCACGACCCGGTTCGATCTCGCCGGGTCCGGATCCCGGATCAACTCGGGCAGGGCGGCGGGGACGATCTGCCACGACAGGCCGAACCGGTCCTTCAACCACCCGCACTGGCCTTCCTCGCCGCCTGCGCTGAGCCTGCTCCACAGCTCGTCCACCTCCGTCTGCGTCTCGCACGTCACCGCCAGCGAGATCGCCTCCGTGAACTTGAACTGCGGTCCGCCGTTCAGGCCGATGAACTCCTGTCCCTCCAGCTGGAACCTGACGATCATCACCGATCCCTTGGGCCCGGGGCCCGCATCGCCATACCGAATCACCTCGAGGACCTTCGAGTTCTTGAAGATCGAGGTGTAGTGCTTCGCCGCGTCCTCGGCGTTTCCGTCGAACCACAGGAACGTCGTGATCTTCTGTTTGCTCGCCATCGGTCGTCCTTCCTTTCCAGGCCAGGCGCGCCTCGGGTGTCCGGGGCCCGCCGCCGTTGTTCACTGCTCGATCGTCTTGGGGTCCATCCAGAGGACCTCCCAATGGTGGCCGTCGGGGTCGTAGAAGCTCCAGCCATCCATGAACCCATGGCCCACCGGGTCCATCGCGCGGCTGCCTCCCGCCGCGACCGTCGTGTCCTGGCCCACGGTGACGTCGGCGTCGACGGCCCGGCCCGGCGTCCGGCGCCGGTGCCCGACGAGCGACGGGCGGTGCTCCTCGAGGTTCGCTGCGGCCGCCATCACGAGACTTCACAACCCGTCAGGGAGGCCGGGGGATTCCCCAGCCCGCTCGATGGCGACCGCCCGCCGGCATACGCCGCCAGACGGTCGGCCTGTTGCCGCCGAAACTCCCCGAACCTCGATACATGACATCGCCATCTGGAACCGGAATTGCGATATGGGGCGAGGGGTGTCCCTCCGGGAGCGGCGAAGAGCCCGCGCTTGCGACGTCAGGCGCTCGCGCGCCTCATCCAGCGGCTATACGCCAGAGCCGCCCCGCCGCTCGCCAGTGCAACGAGCGCGAGCAGACCGACGAACGGCAGGACCGCGATCGAGATGGCCAGCGGCATCCACGGCAGCAACCGCTTCACGCCGCGAACGGGAGCAGCTTGATCCCCGCCGCCGAGCCGATGATGTAGACCACGATGGCGGCGCCGCTGGGGATGAGCAGTGCGGTCTGCAGCTCCACGTTGAAGATGTAGTAGATCGCCAGCATGACGAGCGACAGGCCCGTGAGCAGGGTCAGGCTCCCCTACGGCGCTCCGGTAGTCCGGCTGACGCGGGCGAACGCGCCCGGAAGAGCGCCGTCCCTCGCGACGGCGAGCGCCACCCGCGACATTCCGGCGATGTACGCGTTGGCGGTCCCGAAGATGACCACGACCGCGAGGATCGCCGTCCCTACCGCCCCGTACACGTCAAGGACGTTGGAGAAGATCGCGGCGAACGGCGCCACGCTTCCGCCCGCTTCGTACGCCCCGGTCCCGACGGTGACGAACGCCACCGAGCAGTACATGAGCCCGATCAACACCACGCTGACCAGCACGCTGCGCTGGAGGTCCCGCTTCGGATCCTTGAACTCCTCGGCGACGTTCGACACGTTCTCGTAGCCGAGGTACGACCAGAAGATCAACGCCGCGGCGGTGCCGACCGGGAGCAGGCCGTGGGGGAGGAACGGCGAGAAGTTCGCCGCCTTCACCGACCCGATCGACAACGCGACCGCGGCGAGGAGCATCGCGATGATCGCCGTCACGATCCCCAGCTGCACGCGATTGGAGAAGACGATTCCGCGCAGGTTGATCAGGAAGGGAGGGAGGATCACGGCGCACGCGACCAGGTGGATCTCGAGGCGCCCGAGCGGGAACGCGTACCCCAGGTACGAGGCGGCGATCAGCGTCACGGCCGGCGCGCCCGCGATGAACCAGAGCGCGAACAGCCACCCCGTCGCCGCGGCCGCGTCCCGCCCGAACGCCTCCCTGGCGAAGGCGTAGACGCCGCCCGACTCGGGGTTGCGCGCGGAGAGCGATGCGAACGTGTAGGCGAACGGACAGCTCGCGAGGCTGAGCACGCCTCACGCCACGAGCGACGCCGGCCCCGCGAGGTGCGCCGCCAGCCCGGGGAGCACGAGGACGCCGGAGCCCAGCACCGAGCTCACCTACAACGCGACCGCATGCCGCAGCGTGACCACCTTTCGCAGCACGGCCGGGATAATATCGGAACCTCAGCTTCGGACCGAGGCCAACGCGCGGAACCGGATTCTCCACCCTTAGAGGTGGGATACGTCACTAATGATCCGGCCAACCTCGGCCGGTTCCAAGCCAGAGGTTCGCGCAAGGAAGGCACCGCCAAGGTCTGCGGTAAACCGGGATGGGGTCAGCACAGAGAAGGCCCCATGGACGACGCGCGTCCGGGTATACGAGATGATGCAGGCCGCGCGAGCCCGTGTGATCGACACGTATAGCAAACGCGCAGCCTCCAAGACAAGGCCCGGATACGGTCGGCGCCAAGCCCCCGGGAGAATTTCCTCTTCCAGTCCCGGGACGAAGACGATCTTACCGGAGAGCCCTTTCGCCCCGTGCATCGTCATCACCCGAACCCGTGGTGGGAGGACGCCCGTGGCGGGGACCGGAAGGCCGAGTCGCGTTAATACCGCCTGTAGCAACGGCCCCTGCTGCTCGTCGGTGTCGGCCCACAGAAGGTCCCGAAGCTCACCCAACGTCATTCCCGCCGGCAGCGCCTTCGCGAATGCTCGCCAACCCTGGGCGTCCGCAGGGGCGAGAGCCAGCGAAAGAGCCGAAGAAATGTCCGCCAAGTGCTGGTCGACCGTATGGCTGGACTGCCAACCCCGAAGCTGCGAACAGATTGACCCCGCCGCGTTTAGAGCCTTAAGTCCTCGCGCACTGAACACACCGGCTGGAGGCGTCTGGTAGAAGACGGGCTTGTAGTTGAGGTTGCTCGCTATCACGGCGTCGGTTACGGCGGTACATGTAACAACCCCTACGCCTGAACGAAGGCCCAGCAAGACGCGATGTGCGACATAATCGTCTGGGTCGCACACGATCCGGATTGCTGCGAGTACCCAGCGGCCAGCTCGAGAGTCCAGGAACCCCTCAGCCCGGGGTGGCTCGTACTCTACTCCAGCGTTGTCGAAGGCGGCAACCAGACCGGGAAGGAGAACCCCCTTGTTGCCGAGGAGCACGAGGATTTCGCGAGGGTTTATGCCAGCCGCAATCAGGTCACGGCACGACTCGGCTACCGCTCGAGCCTCCGCCTTACCACTCGAGAACCGCCACAGGTGTACGGTGCCTGCCAACGGAGGTGCTGCGCCTAGATAGAGCGAGGCAAGAGCTTTCGGGATTCGGTTTGGCTGCGGGTGCGAGGTAATAATGGCGTGCCCAGCCGCGAGGATGGTGGGTGTGCATCGGAAGCAACCGTTGAGCGTGTGCTGCCCGCAGTTCGGGTACTTTATGACGAATTCCGCCAGACCGGCTGGGGCTGCCGACCGAAAGGAGTAGATGCTCTGATCATCATCACCCGCAATGAAGACCCGGGCACCTTCGCTGACCACGCGATCCACAAACTGGACCTGCCTCGAAAAAGTGGACACTTGAAGAAGCCCGCGGAAGGGTGAGAGGGTGTTCGCATGAGAGAGCGGAGGAAGTTCAGTCGGGAGTTCAAGACGGAGGCGGTGAGGCTGGTGAAGGAGAGCGGAGCGACGATCGGCGAGGTTGCCCGGGACCTGGAGATCCGGGCGGACATGCTTCGGCGTTGGAAGCGGCAGGTTGAGGAGGAGGGGCGGTCGGCGTTTCCTGGGAGCGGGCGGCTGGTGGATCGGGATGAGGAAGTCCGGCGGCTGCAGCGGCAGCTGCGGCGGGTGACGATGGAGCGGGACATCCTAAAAAAAGCGCTGGGGATCGTCTCGGAGGAACCGTGATGAAGTTCGCGTTCATCGAGCGGAACCGCCAGGCGCACCCCATCCGTGTCATGTGTACGGTGCTGGAGGTCTCCGCCAGCGGGTACTACCGGTGGCGGCAGCAGCCAGTGTCGGACCGGCAGCGTGAGGACCGGCGGCTGAGGGTGGAGATCGGATCGATCTTTCGCGCCAGCCGGCAGACGTACGGCAGGCCGCGGATGCACCGGGCGCTGCGAGACCGGGGCATTCGGTGCGGACAGGCGCGGGTGGTGCGTTTGATGCGGCACGACGGGTTGCGGGCAAAGAAGGCGCGGAGATTCCGACAGACCACCCGGGCCGCCGCGTCGCGCCCCACGGCGCCCAACGTGCTCGATCGGGGGTTTACGGTGGCGGCGCCGAATATCGCGTGGGCCGGTGACATCACGTACCTGTGGACCGAGCAGGGGTGGCTATACCTGGCGGTGATGCTCGACCTGTACTCCCGGCGCGTCATCGGATGGGCGACGGCTGAGCGGCTGACCGAGTCGTTGGCACACGCGGCACTCCAGCGGGCGTTGGCCGAACGGCACGTGGGCACGGAGTTGGTCCATCACACCGACCGGGGAAGCCAGTACACCAGCGCGAGCTACCAGAGGCTGCTGCGGACGCACGGGCTCACGGTCAGCATGAGCCGGAAGGGCAATTGCTGGGACAACGCCGTCGTCGAGAGCTTCTTCGCGACGTTGAAAGTGGAGCTCGGAGAGCGCTTCCCCTCGCGGGCGCTGGCCCACGACGCCCTGTTCGAGTACATCGAGATCTTCTACAACCGGGCGCGGATGCATTCCTCGATCGGCTTCATCAGCCCGGCCGAAGCCGAAGCGAGGTTTGAAAACGAGGCCGCGGCGTGACGAGACGGGCTATTCTTGGTGTCGACAAAACCGAGGCAGAAGCACACTCGAGGTCCATGGAGTTGAGATCCTGGAACTCGTCAACCACAAGATCCTCGATGTTGAGGAGACCGACGGCGCTCAGTGTCCCCGCAGCCATGTGCTTCACGCACTGGCGCACAATCTCGCCGGGTAGCACGCAGGAGTAGGCTTGCGTGCGCGGCCCGTGGAACGCGTCGAACTGAGCTCGCTCGGCGGCCGAAATGGCCGGGGTGGGCGGCAGGTAGCTCGGCGACCCCCACTGGCCGGTGCTCCAGTAGGCTTCATGCTCCAGCCGGATCTTCTCGCGGCGGTCCTTCCCTATCTTAGACTCTTGCCCGAACTCAGCGTCAAAGACGTTCTCCAACTCCCAGGCGTCTAGCACCAGAGGATCAGACGGGTACGCAGCCAGTAGGCCAGCTGCGCGGAGCGTCCGCAACGCAAGGGAGTGGAGGGTCGAAACGCGCACCTGAGCGGCGCTTGGCTGACCATTGCGTGCGCAGTAATCACAAACCCGGTGCCGGAGATCAAGGGCGGACGCGCGAGTGAAGGACACCACGTGGACAGCGGCAGGCTGAACGCCCTGCGACAGGAGCCAGCGAACCCGCTCTTCGATCGCCGACGACTTCCCGGTTCCGGGGCCAGCCACTAGGCGCGCCTGGGGAGATGGGTCATGGGCGGCGGCCTGCTGGGCAGCCCCTGCACTCCGAATCTGTACCGGAGTCAGCGCCATGGAGAAGACCCTCTGATAATGATGCTCTCAGGCTCTCTGGTCGCGAACAGTGCCTAGAACGGTGCGAAGCTGCTGGCGGCGAAGTGGTCGGCGCGGACCGCGTTGAAGAGTGTCTGGAGCGCGTCGAAGTGCTGCTGCTCCCAGTCGGCGAGGAACCGGTAGAACGCCTTGATCTCCTTCTCGGGGGCCTGGTCGGCCGCCTTCGAGAAGTACGTGAGGGCGTTGGTCTCCAGCGTCATCCCGATCGAGAGGACGCCGAGCTCGAACTCCGTGGTCGCGGCCTGCTCGCGGAACTTGCCGGTGAACAACGCCTGGTTGATGGCGCGCGCCTCCGGCGAGCGCAGGTCGATCTTGAACGCGTCGGCCCCCTTGGCGTTGTAGGCGCCGGCGATGCCGCGCAGGAACGCCTGGTGCTGGACCTCGTCCGCCGCCAGCTTGGCGAAGAGCTCCCGCACGGCTTCCTTCTCCGCGCGCTCGGCCGTCATCGAGTAGAACGTGTAGCCGTCGATCTCGATCTGGTACGCCTTCTTCAGGATGTCGAGCACCTGCTGATTTCCGCTCATCCCGCCACCTCCGCCCTCTCTATCGATCCGGCGCCGCGGCCGGGTCTCATGCAGGGACCGCAACGAGCTTCTCGGCTTCCGCGACGAGGTCGTCCGGGCCCATCACCATCCCGCCCACGCGTCCGTGGAAGGCGACCGGACGGCGGCCCGCGACGATGGCGCGGACGTCCTCGACCATCTGGCCCGTCGAGAGCTCGGCCACGAGCACGGCCTTGGCCCCGAGCGCGGCCTTCGCGAGCGCCTCGGCCGGGTACGGGTACAGCGTGATCGGGCGGAAGAGGCCGATCTTGAGCCCCTTCTCGCGCGCCTGGTCGATTGCGGTCTTCGCGATGCGCGCCACGGTCCCGTAGGCCACGATCAGCACGTCGCAGCCGCCCTCGGTGTTGTAGTCCTCGTGGCGGACCTCGGCGGCCATCGACTGGTACTTGGCGTAGAGGTCCCAGTTGTGCTTCTCGAGCTGCTCGGGGTCGAGGTACAACGAGTTGATGACGTTCCTCTCCCGGCCGGCGCACCCCGTGGTCGCCCACGGCTTCTCGGCGAGCTCCTCGGGCTTGATCGTCTTCTTGAACTCGACCGGCTCCATCATCTGGCCGATCAGGCCGTCGCCGACGACCATGACGGGGTTGCGGTACTTGTCGGCGAGGTCGAACGCGTCGATGACCAAATCCGCCGCCTCCTGCACCGTCGACGGCGCCAGCACCAGCACCCTGTAGTCGCCGTGTCCGCCGCCCTTGGTCGCCTGGAAGTAGTCGGACTGGGACGGCAGGATGCCGCCGAGGCCGGGCCCGCCCCTCATGATGTTGACGATCACGACCGGGAGCTCGGCACCGGCCATGTACGACACCCCTTCCATCATCAGGCTGATCCCCGGGCTCGAGCTCGAGGTGAACACCCTGCACCCGGCGCCCGAGGCGCCGTACAGCATGTTGGACGCGGCGACCTCGCTCTCGGCCTGGACGAACATCCCGCCCACCTGCGGCAGACGGGCCGACATGTACTCCGGGATCTCGTTCTGGGGCGTGATCGGATAGCCGAAGAACAGCCGGCACCCGGCGTGGATCGCAGCCTCGCCGATCGCCTCGCACCCTTTCATCAGCTTCTTCGCCATCGCGCGCTCCTTACCCGGCCGCCACTGCGGTTGTGTGGGCCTGGCCGATCTCGAAACCGCGGCGCAGAGCCTCCTCGTTGATCGCCACGAGCTTGGGCCTCGCGGCGAAGCTCTCCTTGAGCACCTCGCCGACGTTCGCCCTGTCCACCAGACCCGAGGCAGCGATGAACGCCCCGAGCGCGACCATGTTGGCCGCCCTGGCGTTGCCGAGCTCGAGGGCGATCTCGTTCGCCGGCACCGGCACCACCGTCAGGTCGGTGCGCCTCGGCAGCCGGTTGATGAGCGAGGTGTTGACGACGATGATCCCGCCGGGGCGCACCGTGTCCTCGAACTTGTCGAGCGAGGGGAGGTTGAGGACGATGAGGGCGTGCGGGCGCTTCGAGATCGGCGAGCCGATCGGCTTGTCCGAGAGCACGACCGTGCAGTTGCACGTCCCGCCCCGCATCTCGGGGCCGTACGACGGCAGCCAGGTCACCTCGTGGCCGGCCTTCATGCCCGCGTACGCCATCAGCTTGCCGATCAGCAACACGCCCTGACCGCCGAACCCGGCCAACACGATTTCGCTGTACATGGTCAGCTCCCCACCTGAACGGGCACTTCCTCGGGCACCTTGACCTCGCCGAGGGGGTAGTACGGCACCATGTTCTCCTCCACCCACTCGCACGACTCGTGCGGCTGATACCCCCAGTTGGTGGGGCAGGTGGAGAGCACCTCGACAAGCGAGAAGCAGGTGCCGTCGAGCTGGTACTTGAACGCTTTCCGGATCGCCTTCTTCGCGTTGAGGATGTTCTTGGGGTCGTGGACCGCCACGCGGGCGAGGTACGCCGGGGTCCGGAGCGTCTTGAGGAGCTCCACCACCCGGATCGGCCACCCGGCGAGATTGACGTCCCGGCCGGTCGGGCAGGTGGTCGCCACCTGGCCCGGCATCGTCGTCGGCGCCATCTGGCCGCCAGTCATCCCGTAGATCGCGTTGTTGACGAAGATCACGGTGATCTTCTCGCCCCGGTTGGCCGCGTGGATTGTCTCCGCCATGCCGATCGAAGCGAGGTCGCCGTCGCCCTGGTAGGTGAAGACCATGAGGTCGGGGCGCCCGCGCTTGATCCCGGTGGCGACGGCCATCGCGCGGCCGTGCGAGGCTTCCTGCATGTCGCAGTTGAAGAACTCATAGGCCAGCACCGAGCAGCCGACCGGCGCGATCCCCACCGTCCGATCCCTGATCCCGAGCGAGTCGATCGTCTCCGCCACCAGCCGGTGGATCACGCCGTGGGTGCAACCCGGGCAGTAGGAGAATGGCTTACCCGTGAGCGCTTCCGGAGGCGTGGTGACCTTGCCCTTGTTCTCGATCTGAATCGCGGTGTCGGGGCACACGAGGAGGCAATAGCGGCACCCGGTGCAGTCGTCCGGATGCACGACACTCGGGTAGAAGTACCCCTTTGCGTTGATCTCAGAGGACATGGCGAGAACATCCTCGGGGCAGGCGTTGATGCACAGCTCGCACCCCTTGCACCTGTCCACCTCGATGATCGGCTTCGGCACGATCTGTCTCCTTTCTCAAACCCCGGCAAAGCGCCGGCGGCGGCCCGTCATGCCCGGCGCCTCGGGCGGTAGCAGATAGCGTTCGATCGAAAGTATCGGCACGTCCGTTCCCGTCAACGCGCCGACCATCCTCTTCAGGACCGCGCAAAACCGAACCGGGATCCCGGTGGTGGCGGCGAGCGTGAGGGCCGCCGCGAACCCCTCGCGCACCACCTCTGGCGTCGTCTCCTCGATCAGGTGCGTGTTGGCGACCAGGCCCGTGACCCGGCGCCGGGCCGCAGTCTCGATGTCGCGCAGCATCGCGACGAGAGCGGCCTGATCCTCGGCGAACGGCCGTCTCGTGTTCACGACGAAGAGCATCTCGGACCGTTCCGGGTCGATCGCGTCCATCAGGCTGCCGAGCGCCCGAGCGCCGGTGTCGTCGCCGCCGGCATCGACGATCACGCGCCCGTGGGCGCCGAGCGATCGTGTCAGCACACCTTTGACCTCCGGTACGATGATCGGCAGGTCGGCGTAAAAGCGGTCGCCGTCGGGAACGATGAGGTGAATCCCCTTGGCCTCGACCTCTTCCCGCGCCGCCCGGCACCGGAAGTAGGGCTTGACCACGTCGAGGTCCACGAGACTGACGTCGTCGCCGCGGGCCGCGAAGCCGAGGGCGAGGTTGATGGCGATCTCGCTCTTCCCGCTCCCGAAGTGTCCGACGAGGATCACGATGGGGGCGGTCAGAACTTCGCACGCACCGGCGCGCCCGTTGGGCTTGGTCATAGCGTCCATTTGCACACGCACAGCGGACTGCATCCCCCCGCGGCACAATGTATGTGAACCGCTTCACGAAATCAAGTACGAACAGTGTTTTGAGACACATTCACGCAATCGGAGTGAGAGTCTCTTCCCGACCGGTACGGGGGCGCGGCGCCCCCACCCCCGGCCCGCCTCAGGAGCCCCGGAGGCGGCCCCGGCCTACTTCCGGAACCGGTCGAACGTCGCGCGGTCGTCGATCGCCTGCATCTGCTCGTTGTACTTCGGGTTGGCCCCCTCGAAATTGACTGAGTTGAACGGCTGGCCCTCCCAGCTCTCGCCGGTGGTCGTGTTCCTGGTCCCCCAGCTGTCGCTGTCGTACACGGTGCCGCCCTCCACCGACGAGATCCAGTCCTGCTCGTCGCGGATGTAGTTGGTGAACTGATAGTCGATGTACTCATGGCTCCTCTGCCGCTCGTCGTACGCCGCCTGCATCATCGAGTGGATCTCCTCGGCGTTGCGGGCGACGATCGCCGAGGTCTGCTGCTGGAGCTGGCGCAGGCGGGCGAGCCCCTGCGCGACGTACCGGCGCGCCCAGGCGTCGCTGATCCGGTACGACTCGAGCATTGCCGCGAAGCTCGGCAGGAAGCCGTTGAACCGCTCCGCCGGGGCGTAGACGGAGAGGTGCCGGAAGTTCCAGTTGGTGTCGAGGCGCGAGCCGAGCGAGAGGCCGATCGTGTAGCCGCGGCAGCGGCCGCCGCGAGTCGTGCACGTGTAGACGAACTCCTCCACCTGGACCGGTCCGGAGGTGTAGACGGTCGCGAACTGGCTGGCGAGATCGCTGCGGGGAACGACGCTCTCGAACCGCATGTCGCTCGCCAGGCCGAAGTGCGACGTGAGGAACTCCCAGGCACCGCTGGGGGCGAGGTATGGCGAGACGATCGCCCCGGGGAACGTCACGCCGAGCCTGGGGGTGATCATGTCCGCGCTGCCGACCAGGAACCCGAACGCCCCTCCGGAATCGTTCACCGCGAACGAGCCCTTTCCGAGCTCCCGGCAACTCCACCCGACCGGCATCAGGAAGCTCGCCGAGCCGTCGCTCAGGGTGTGAGACGCCATCGGCATCCGGGTGGGTACCGCCGCTCCCGTTGCCAACGCCCCCTTGAACACCCGGACGTTGGCGAGGATCGTCAGCAGGAGCTGCCGTTCCTGAGCGAGTCGGCCGGCAGGCGCTTCGATGCTCGAGACGACGAACTCCCCCGCCCCGCTCGCGACCCAGCACCGGATCTCCCGTTTGCCCTTTTCCGCCGAGGTGAAGACGCCGTCGTACATCACGCGCCTCCGGTCGGGTGAGACCATCACGTTTCCAATGCGGAGGTCCGGGTGCTGTCTTGCGAGGACGGAGGCGAAGACCCCAGCGAGCGCGGTGATGTCGCCGGCGGTCGGGTTCGAGCCGAAGTACAACGCGGCCTCGAGGCTCGCCCCCGGATCCGACACCCGGAGGCCCTGAACCCCGTCCTGCGACTCCTCCCGGACCGACCACCCCTCCGGCTTGTAGACGACGAACGAGGCCTGCTTCGAAACGTACTTCTCCATCGGAGGCGCGCCTCCCGCACCCTGGTCGAGGCCTGCGGAGGCCCGCCTCGAGGCGCCGGGCGCCTCCGGAACGCCGGCCGGCCGGGAGTCGCGCCGGGAGCACGACAACGTCGCCACCGTCAGGGCCACGAGGATGATCGCCGGGAAGCCGACTCTGCGAGCTTGCGCGCCGTGGGGCATCGGGCTCCTCCGTGGTCGGCGGCAACGGCGCCGCGCGTGCACTCCTGAACCTGTTCGACGATTGTCGGGCCGGCGCCGCACGGTGTCAACGATGCGCCGGCGAGAAGCGGTTTGCTACGCGCCCAGGCGCAAGTACTCGCCGAGCGCCTCCTGCCATGGACGCAGTCCGCCGCCCAGCAACGCCTGCAGACGTCCGGTGTCGAGGATCGCGCGCGCAGGCCTTGGGGCGGGCCGTGCAGCCTCGGCGGTCGCGATCGGGATGACGGTCACGTCAGCGCCGACTCGCCGGACGATCTCCCCGGCGAACTCGAACCAGCTCGCCTCGCCTGCGTTGACGGCGTGCACCGTGCCTTCTGCGCCCAATTCGAGCAGGCGCAGCAAGGCCCCGGCCAGGTCTTCTGCGTACGTCGGGCAACCGCGCTGGTCGCCGACCACGCGCAAGGTCGAAGCGCCTGCCTCGATCTGCCTGCGGATCGCAGCGACGAAGTTCGCGCCCTCCCCGAAGAGCCAGGCCGTCCGGGCGACGAGATGCCGGCGCGCCGCGGCAGCCGCTCGCTCGCCGGCGAACTTGGTCTTGCCGTAGACGGATTGCGGGTTGACCGGGTCGTCCTCGCGGTACGGCCGGCGGGAGGTGCCGTCGAAGACGTAGTCGGTCGAGATCTGGACGAGAAGCGCGCCGACCGCGTCCGCAGCGGCGGCCAGGCCCGCGACGGCGGTGCCGTTGACTGCGAGAGCCCTCTCCGCCTCGGTCTCGGCTGCGTCGACGGCCGTGAACGCAGCGCAGTTGATGACCGCGTCGGGCTTCGCACCCCGGACGACCGCGTGCACGGCGGCGGCGTCGGTAATATCCAGTTCCGGGAGGTCGTAGCCGGCAAAGTCGTGGCCAAGCGACGGTGCGGCGCGTTCCAGCGCCCGCCCGAGCTGCCCCCGAGAGCCCGTCACGAGGAGCCGCATGCGCCTGCCCTTCCGGACCCCGGACCCTGTTTCATCCGAGGCGAGCCCCGTACTGTTCCCGGTAGTACCGCCGGAACTCGCCGTCGTGGTCCTTGATCGGACGCCACCACGCTTCGTGCTCGACGTACCAGCGTACGGTCTCGTCGATCCCGCGCTCGAAGGGAACCTGTGGCGCCCACCCGAGGCGCCGCAGTTTGCCGGCGTCCAGCGAGTAGCGCCGGTCGTGGCCGACCCTGTCCTCGACCGGGCGGATCAGGCTCGCGGGCTTGCCCAGCAGGCGAAGCACCTCGCGGGTGATCTCGATGTTCTCCCGCTCGTTGCCGCCGGCGATGTTGTAGACCTCGCCGTCAGCGCCGCGCTCGAGGACGAAGAGGACCGCCCGGCAGTGGTCATCGACGTGCAGCCAGTCGCGGACGTTTCTTCCGTCACCGTAGAGAGGCAGGGGTTCGTCCCGGAGGGCGTTGGTGACGAAGAGTGGGACGAGCTTCTCCGGGTACTGGAATGGACCGTAGTTGTTGGACGCCCGCGTGATCGAAAGCGGCACCCTGTATGTGGCCCAGTAGGCGAATGCCAGGCGGTCGCCGCCGGCCTTCGATGCGGCATACGGGTTGCGGGGGTTGAGGACGCTCTCCTCGGTAAAGGAGCCCTCGGCAATCGACCCGTACACCTCGTCTGTCGAGATCTGGATGAAGCGTTTCACGCCGGCGAGACGCGCCTCCTCGAGGAGCACCAGCACGCCTTTCATGTCGGTGTCGATGAAGTGCCCGGCGCCAAGGAGCGACCTGTCCACGTGGGTCTCGGCCGCGAAGTTGACGCAGGCCGTGCAACCGGTCATCGCATCCCGCACCGTCTCGGGGTCGCAGATGTCGCCCTTCACGAAGCGGTAGCGCGGGTCGCCTGCAACATCGGCGAGGTTCTCGAGACGCCCGGCGTAGGTGAGCTTGTCGAGGTTGACCAGTTCCCAGCCGGGGCGCTCGGCAAGCACCATTCGGACGAAGTTGGAGCCGATGAAACCGCAGCCACCTGTTACGAGGATCCTCGTCGTCATTTGCATTTCCTTGAGCTTCGGTACGTACGGCCCGTCACGACAGCGGGCGGCGGGAGGCTCACCCTGCACCTCACCGTTGGGCGAGCAACTCGAGGAGGTACTCCCCGTAGCCCGACTTCGCGAGCGGCTGCGCGATCCGGCGCAGAGCCGCGTCGTCGATGAAACCCATCCGCCAGGCAACCTCCTCGGGGCAGGCGATCTTCAAACCCTGGCGCTGCTCGACGACCTGGACAAAGTTCGCCGCCTGGAGCAGCGACTCGTGCGTGCCGGTGTCCAGCCACGCGGTTCCCCGCCCGAGGACCTCGACCGTGAGCTCGCCCCACTCCAGGTACCTGCGGTTCACGTCGGTGATCTCGAGTTCACCCCGAGCCGACCGAGGAAGCGACCTCGCGATCTCCACCACACGGTTGTCGTAGAAGTACAGACCGGTTACCGCGTAGTGCGATCGCGGGTGCGTCGGCTTCTCCTCGAGGGAGATCGGGCTGCCGGTGTCGTCCAGCTCCACGACGCCGTATCGCTCCGGGTCCCGAACCCGGTAGCCGAACACCGTGGCCCCGCGCTTCCGGGTCGCCACGGCCTGGAGCGTCTTGGCAAGACCCTGGGCGTAGAAGATGTTGTCGCCGAGGACTAGGCTCACTGCGTCACCGCCGATGAACTTCTCCCCTATGACGAACGCCTCCGCGAGGCCGCCGGGCGCGGGCTGCTCCGCGAACGAGAGACGGAGACCCCACTGACTGCCATCCCCGAGCAGCCCACGAAAGAGCGACGCCTCGTGCGGAGTCGTGATGACCAGTATCTCGCGGATCCCCGCCAGCATGAGCGTCGAGAGCGGGTAGTAGACCATTGGCTTGTCGTATACGGGCACGAGCTGCTTCGACACCGCCAGCGTGATCGGGTGCAGCCGCGTGCCGGCCCCACCGGCCAGGATGATCCCCTTCATCGCCCCGCCGCCCTCCGGATCCGGCCGTCCGCGAGCTGCTGGCCCCATCGAGAGGGCAGGCGGCTCAACCCCAGGCCCGGACCGCAGTTTCCGGGCGGTATTCTACACGCGACCGGCCGAGCGCCTCGAGTCATCCTGTTGCTTTCTGGAATAGACTGGGGGCCGCCGACCTTCTGGTGTTGGCCGGGGAGGCAACATGAGGAAGAGCTTGGGGCTGGGCGCCCAGCCCGAGACCTCAATCGCAGACCGCGACTCCAATCTCATCCCCAACGGGGAGGAGAGCGAGAGGGTTGAGAAGCTCGCGGAGCACATCGGAGCGATCCTCGACCTGCTGCATCTCGACCGCAGCGACCCGAACCTCACCGGCACGCCCGGGCGGGTGGCAAAGATGTACCTCGAGATGTTCCACGGTCTGGTGGAGGGCGCGGAGCCCAAGGTCACGACGTTCCCGAACGAAGAGAACTACCAGTCGATGGTGATGGAGCGCGACGTGCCCTTCTACTCAATGTGCGCCCACCACTTGGTGCCGTTCTACGGCCATGCCCACATCGCCTATATTCCGAACCGTCGGATTGTCGGCCTCTCAAAGCTCCCCCGGATCCTGGAGTTCTACGCGAAGCGTCCTCAGATCCAGGAGCGTCTGACGGAGCAGGTGGCTGACTACTTGTGGAACAGCTTGCACCCCCTCGGTGCGATGGTGGTCATCGAGGCGCGCCACCTCTGCGTCGAGATGCGGGGCGTCAAGAAGCCCGGAGCGCTCACGATCACCTCCGCGATCCGCGGGTGCTTCGAGGACCGCAAGGTCCGCTCCGAGTTCATCGGATTCCTGGGAAGGACAAGAGAGTGGTAGACGCGGGTATCGCCCGGCGGGCGGGCCTCGAGCTTCCGGGTTGGACGCTGGAAGGCGAGGAGCTGGTCGGGCGCTGGCGGTTTCCCGACTTTTCGTCTGCCTTGGCGGCGGCAGTGCGAGTCGGCACTCTCGCCGAGCGCGCCGACCACCACCCGGAGCTGCGCGTCGCCTGGGGGCTTCTCGAGGTTCGCCTCACGACCCACAAGGTCAAGAAGCTAACCGACCGCGACCTCGACCTCGCGTCCGCGATTCAGTCGGCGTTACAGCCTCCACAAAGCTAGGCTCAAGCAGGCGGTCCGCGGCTCCGGCGTCAAATCGGGCCCGGAACAACCTTCCGGCCTCCCGCCCTGCCGCGGTCCCGTCTCAGAACGCGACTTGGATGAAGAGGTACACCTTGCGGGCGCCTGTCAGCGCGTCGCCTCCGACGAAGACCTTCTGCCGCTCTTGAAAGTCCTTGCCGGCCTTGGCCCTGAACGGATCCAGCGTGACCCTCTCCAGCTTCTTGCCGTCCGCGTCCTCGAGGAGCAGCACCGCCGTCAGGGTCGCCTTCTTGTCGGTGGTGTTGCTGCCCGCCACAACCGCCTCGCACTTCACCTTTTGGCCGGGACGCACCTCACCGACGGCCGACATGGTCACGCTGTCCAGATGCACGCCCTGGAGGTCCACGCGCAGGCCGACGGCTTGTCCGAGAACGAAGGCGAAGTCGCCCTGAAACGGATTCTCCCCGGGTGTGTAGGCCGGAGTCTCCTGCGCGACCAAGGCCCCCGCGACCAACCCAACCACGAGCGCGAAGATCACCCGCCGCATTCCACCCCTCCCGAGCGGGCGAATCGAGATTCGCCCGGAAGAACTTGACAGAAGTCTACTCCAATGCACGTGCGTCCACCAGGGACTCTGCGTGCAGCCGCGCGGTCAGAGCTGCCGGTGGCGCCGCTGCATCCGTGACCGTCGACCGTGCTGGATAGGAAAAAGCACTCATGACGGGCCGGAGAGTCGATCGGGCTGCTCCCAACTCTCGGCGCAGGTGCGCGCTGAGCGCTTCGGAGCCACCTCCTTGCACGGACCAGTTCGGTCCTCAGCGGACCTCTTCGGCGAGCTGGCGAGCCAACGGTGCGAGCGCCTTCTGGCTCGCTTGCTCGAGCGACAGTTGCGTGTACTCGACCATTGCGCTCCGGGACTGCCCTTTCTGCCGACCCGTCGCCAGATCGTAGCTGGTCAACGTCACCCGCGAGGAGTACGCGATGTCCTGGCGACCCATGTACGAGAGCATTCGCTCACCGACGCGCTGCACCTTCGCCAGAACCAGTACGGCGGCCCCGCTCCCACGCAACGAGCGAACCAGCTCGGTCGCAGAGGGCTCGCCCTGGCCTCTCAGGAGATCCTCGGAACCCGGCAGCGTGGCGGCATCGAGGGCCTGCATACCGGCTGCCGAAAGCTCGGACTGCACCAGGCTCGCCACGGTCCCCGCAAGCGGTTCCTCGCCCACGACCGCGACCGCCACGCCGCTGAGTGCCGCCGCCTGATCTGTTCCGCTGCCCTGTGAAGCCTCGGAATGTTGCCGTGTGACACCGCTTGCGCGCCCCGACGTCGCCGCCGCGGACTCCGCGCCCGTGGCTCGCGAGGTCCCCTGCCTTCCGGCCCCCATCTGCGGTCGGCTCGTTTCTCCGAGGGTCACTGCGCCGCCAGCAACGGTCTCGCGGCCGGAGGTGGCTCCCAAACCGCCCGCGGCCGCCCCAGAAGCAGCACTGCTGCTTTCCCCAGTAGTCGCCGGCTCACCCTCTGCGGGCTTCTCCTGGGGCTGCTGCGCAGGGTTCTGGCCGGACGGTGCTTCGGACGTCGTCGAGGTCGATGCAGCCTCGGACTCCTGAGCCGTCCGAGCGGCGCCGAGCCAGGGGATGTAACGCCGGACTAGCGGCGATCGGAACGCCAGGAACGCGGACACCCCCATTGCAACCAACAGGAGCGCGATCAGCCCGAGAGCCACAAACGGAGCACGGGACTTCCGGGCCTGGGGTGCCGCCACGGCGACCGGGGCCGCCTGAGGGGCAGGCACGAGGGCCGATGCCGGGGCGATCTGGGCCGGGGCCGTCGCAGGTGCGGACGACGGCGCCACCATTGGAGCGGTCGCAGATGTGGCCAGGATGGGCGCTGAAACCGCGGATCCTGGCGCCGACTGCGCCGATTGAACGTCGGCAGGGGGTGAGGCGATCGGCGCCTTGGCCGAATCCGAAAGAAGGCTCGTCGGCTGTTCGGATTCGTCCACCGTTGCCGCGGGGCGCATCCCGGCAAGGCCGGCGATGACGCCCCGGGAACCCGCGGCCGCGAGGAACGTCTCCAAGTCACCGGCGAGCTCGTGGCAGTCCTGGTAGCGCTTCTCGCGGTCCTTTGCGATCATCCGGTTGACGATCCGGTGGGCCTCGGGATCCACACTGGCGCTGAGGGAGGTGATGTCGGGCGGCTCCTCTTGGAGGATCTTGTGCAGGAGAGCCAGCGGGCTGTCGGCTTGAAACGGCATTCGCCCAGAGAGAAGTTCGTAGTAGGTCACGCCAAGCGAGTAAATGTCCGTCCGGCGATCGACTCCTTCACCCCGGCACTGCTCCGGAGACAGGTACCCGGGGGTCCCCATGAGCATTCCGGTCGCAGTGAGCTTCGTCGTGGCGTCATGCGGGAGGGCCAGGCCGAAGTCCGCGATCTTGAGCAGACCCCGGTCATCCACCATCAGGTTTGCCGGCTTGATGTCGCGGTGGACGAAACCCTTATCGTGGGCCGCCGCGAGGCCGTTCGCGGCCTGCAGCATGTACTGAGCCGCACGCGGGTTGGCGATTTTCCCCTCCGCCCGGACCATGGCCAGCAGCGACTTGCCGGACACGTACTCCATGACGAAGTAATGTCGCCCGTTGTCCTCGCCGATGAAGAAGATCTGGATGATATTGGGGTGGGAGAGCGCTGCCGCCGCCTGCGCCTCGCGCACGAAGCGAGCGACGAAGGTCGGATCCTCCGAAAGGTGCTCGCCCAGCACCTTGATTGCGACGAAACGGTTGAGGGACTCCTCGTGGGCCTTGTAGACAACGCCCATGCCGCCGCGTCCCAGTTCGGAAACGATGGTGTAGTGCCCAATCCTGGAGGCGGACATTTTGCTTCCCTCCTTCTGGCTCATCGCCCGGGGCGGCTCCAAACCCCGGGCAAAGCCAGGCCTCGATCACATCAGACTAACAGCCCGAACAGGATTCCACATTGGAAGGTGCACTCGACCAGGACCGACGTCCGCCAGCGTCTGCCCGACCGGTACCTCAGGGCAACTTCACCATCATCCCTTTCCTGATCGAGCCGGCGTTGCCGCTCTTGACTGTGCAGATCGAGAGCTTCTCCTTGACCTGGCTCACCTGGAGTCGCGCGACTTCGTTGACGCTCTGGTCGAGGATCTCGCCAGTGTCGGGGTCACGGACAATGTTGGCTTCGCCGACCACGAACTCCTGCCCGTCGGACACGCCCTCGCGGGTCCCGCGGTTCACGTACACCTTGCCGCCGGCCACCTGGGCGACGGTCGCGGTCCAGGGGATCTTGGGCAGCTGCGCAATCATGAAGTCCACTGCCTCCTGGCAGGCGGCCGTGACGGCCTTGCCCACGTTGTCCTTCTGGTACCCGCCGGCGTTGGCACCCCAGCCGGCGCCGCTGTAGCCGAGGTCAAGGCCCTTCTTCGTCGAGACGCCCGTGACGCTCTTGGAGGCGAGCACCGAGCCGGTGGTCGAGTCGACGATGTAGATCGTGGCGTTGACCTCTCCCTTGCCGCCGCCGCCGCCGATCCTGAAGCCACCCACGTTCACCCCGCCGTGGCCTCCCGCCGTGCTGTCCTGCACATGCGTGATCGCACCCTTGACCAGGAGCTGTGCCGGGGTCATCTGGCCGGTAGCTGGGGCCTTCGCGCCGCCAGCGGCGCGCCCGGAGGCCGCAAAGTCCTGTTCGGCCATGGCTTCCTGCCGCATGTCCTTCTCGCCGAGGACGATGAACTTCCCAGTCTGGTTGAGAAGGTCGGTCATGATGGTGCCCCAGGCATCCCCGATCTCCCACTGGCCCGACCACCCCGCCTTGTTTTCGAACTTGCTGACGGTGATCGAGTAGCGAAGGCCGCCGGCCTGTGCGGCAGCCATCACCGGCAACGACAAAGCCAACGCGAACAACCCCAAGGTCCTGACGTTCCGCTTCATGGCGATTCCCCCTTTTCGATGCGGCTACTGAGATCGATGCTACGCGGCGCACATCGGGCTGTCAAACCCGGTCCGCCTTTCCGGCAGGGGGTGGAATCAAGGAAACCGAAGGCGGCAGCAGGGTGCCGCGCAGATCCCAGAAGCCCCTGCCGAGGCAAAGGACCCCGCGCCCTGGCGCGGGGTCCTGGGTCTGATCGCTTCCAGAAGCTACTTCTTCTTACCGCCCTTTTCGGGCCTGGGCGCTCCCTTTGCCGCCCAGTGGCCTTCCGCAACGTTCTGGGCCTTGAGCACGCAAATCGCGGCCATGTTGACGATATCCGCGACCTCGACGCCGCGCTGGAGCACGTGCACCGCGGCGTTGACGCCGGCCAGGATCGGTCCGATGGTCTCGACCTTGCCGAGACGCCACAGCAGCTTGTACGCGATGTTTGCGGACTCCAAGTCCGGGCAGATGAGGATGTTCGCGTCGCCCTTGATGACAGACAACGGGTAGGTCTCCTCGGCGATCGACGCCTCGACCGCGGTGTCGGCCTGCATTTCGCCGTCGATCACCAGGTCCGGCCAGCGCTCGTGAACGATCTCGACGGCACGCCGCACCTTGCTGGTGTTCGCGTCGGTGTTGGAGCCGAAGTTGGAGTACGAGAGCATCGCGATCCTGGGCTCGACCTCGAAGTAATGCCGAGCGACCTCGGCCGTGCAGTATGCGATCTCGGCGAGCTCCTCGGCGTTGGGGTCGAGGTTCACGGTGGTGTCGGCGATGAAGATCATCCGGTCCTCGAACAGCAGCAGGTACACCCCCGCTGCTATCGTGACGTCGCCGATGGTGTGGTGGATCTGGAGCGCCGGCCGGATGGTGTCCGGGTAGTGCATCGTGAGGCCGGAGATCAGCCCGTCGGCGTCGCCCTCGTGCACCATCATGTTCCCGAAGTAGACCGGGTCCTTCATCGCCTTGGCCGCATCCTCGCCCGCCACTCCACGGCGCCAGCGCATCTGGTGGAACTTCTTGACGTAGTGGTCGAACTTTCCGGACGCCGTGGGCTCGATGACTTCGACCTGGTCCTTCGGGACCTCGTACTCGGTGAGCAGCGGTTCGATCGCCTTCTTCGCGCCGATCAGCACGGGCGTGCAGATCCCGTCGTCGACCAGGATCTTCGCGGCGCGGATGATCTTCGGGTGTTCGCCCTCGGCGAAGACGATCCGCTTCGGGGCTGCCTTGGCCTTGTCCATCACGACGTGCATGACGCGTCGGATACGCGACAGACGCGACTCCAGCTCGCGGACATAATCCTCCTTGGAGCTCCACGGCACGGCCGCGATGCCGCCCTTGATCGCCGCCTCCGCGACCGCCGGGGCCTCCCAAAGGAGCACTCGGTAGTCGAACGGCTTGGGGATCAGGTACTCGCGTCCAAACTTGAACGGCTTGCCGCCGTAGGCTCGGATCACGGAATCGGGGACGTCCTCCTTCGCCAGGCTGGCAAGCGCCCGGACCGCGGCCATCTTCATCTCCTCGGTGATCTGGCTCGCCCGCACATCGAGGGCGCCGCGGAAGATGAACGGGAATCCGAGCACGTTGTTGACCTGGTTCGGGTAGTCGGAGCGCCCCGTCGCCATGATCACGTCCTTGCGGGCCCCCACGGCGAGCTCGTAGGTGATCTCCGGGTCAGGATTCGCCATCGCGAACACGATCGGGTCCTCGTTCATGGTGCGCAGCATCTCGGGGGTCACGAGGTTCGGCCCGGAAACGCCGACGAACGCGTCGGCGCCGCGCAGGACCTCGGCCAACGTGCGGTCGTCGGTGTCCTGGGCGAACTGCTCCTTGTACGGGTTCATCCCCTCCTTGCGCCCCTTGTAGATGACGCCCTTGGTATCCACGAAGTACAAATTGGAGAGCTTGACGCCGAGGTTCAGGTACAGCTTGGCGCACGCGATTCCCGCCGCGCCCGCTCCGCAGAACACGACCTTGACCTCATCGATTTTCTTGCCGACCACTTCGAGAGCGTTCAGAAACGCGGCACCGGAGATAATCGCGGTCCCGTGCTGATCGTCGTGGAAGACCGGGATCTTCATGGTCTTCTTGAGCGTCTCCTCGATGTAGAAGCACTCGGGCGCCTTGATGTCCTCGAGGTTGATCCCGCCCAGCGTCGGCTCGATGAGCTGGCAGAACTTGATCACCTCATCGGGGTTGTGCGTTTCCACCTCGATGTCGAACACGTCGATGTCGGCGAACCTCTTGAAAAGGACGCCCTTGCCTTCCATCACAGGCTTGCCGGCGATGGCGCCGATGTCGCCGAGACCGAGCACCGCGGTGCCGTTCGAGATCACCGCCACCAGGTTCCCTTTGTTCGTGTACTCGTACGCGAGAGCCGGGTCGCGCTCGATCTCACGGCACGGCTCCGCCACGCCGGGCGTGTACGCCATCGAGAGATCGCGCGCCGTCAGGCACGGTTTCGTGGGCACCACCGAGACCTTGCCGTGACGCTTTCCGGTGTGGTACGCGAGGGCCTCCTCGCGGGTGACCTTTCCTTTGCTCATGACGGCCTCCTCGCCCATTCCGGGCTGCAAATGAACAAATTCACAAGTTCATCGTACGGCTTTGACCGGCCACGCGCAAGACCGCTTGCCACCGACAAGGCGCGGCAAGAGGGCAAACGTCAAAGGGCAAAGGTGAAACGGAAGGCAAGACGGCCGGGTAGCCTTCGGCACGTCGCGTCGTTTCTTCCCTTTGACCTCTTCCGTTTGCCCTTTTGCGTTTCACTTTTCCCGGGCTCCCCGGGCCATCTCACCTGGCACGCTCGAAAAGCGGCTTCAGCGCGGCCTCGGCGAACCTGCGACGACGAACGTGGCGAGCCAGGGCCAGCGCGATCAGCCGGTCGAGCAGCTCCGGGTAGCTCACACCCGAAAGCCCTAGCAGGCGCGGGTACATCGAGATCGAGGTGAACCCGGGGATCGAGTTGAGCTCGTTGAGCAGGAAGCGGCCGTCGCGGGTGTCGAGCAGGAAGTCCGCGCGGGCCATCCCCTCGCAGCCGAGCGCCGCGAACCCCGCCAGCGCCAGCCGCTGCACTTCGACGACCTGTGCGGGCTCCAGAGGCGCCGGCGCCAGCAGCCGGCACGCGTCGTCGAGGTACTTGTCGGCGTAGTCGTAGAACTCGTGCCCGGGCACGACCTCGCCCGGCACGGACGCCACCGGAGGATCCCCCCCGAGCACCGCCACCTCGATCTCGCGCGCAGGTATCCCCTCCTCCACGATCGCGACGTCGTCGTAGCCGAGCGCAAGCTCGATCGCGGCCGCCAGCGTGGCCACGTCCTTCACCTTGCTGATCCCCACCGAGGAGCCCAACCGCGAAGGCTTGACGAATACCGGCAGCCGCAGCGCGAGGCAGCGCGCCTCGCAGCGGATGCGTTCTGCCTCCCACTGCGCGGCGGTGAGGACCTCGAACCGGGGGGTCGGCAGACCGGCCTGAAGGAAGATCCGCTTGGAGAGCACCTTGTCCATGGTCACGGCGCTCGCCTCGACGCCGCAGCCGGTGTAGGGCAGGTCGAGCATCTCGCAAAGACCCTGTACGGTGCCGTCCTCGCCGAACGGGCCGTGGAGGATCGGGACGACGACGTCCACCGACCTCTCGACGAGCCGGGAGTCGAGACCGAGGCTTCCCTCGAACCGCATGACGCGGTCGGGCCTGTCGCCGCTCGAGCTCAGCACGCTGGCGGCCAGAGCGGCGTCGGCCCAGCGCCCCGCCCGGTCGATCGCCATCGGGACGATCTCGAATCTGGCAGCGTCGAGGGCGCCGGCAACGGACCGCGCCGACACGACCGAGACCTCGTGCTCGCCCGATCGGCCCCCGAACACGAGCCCGACCCTCAGCCTGTCAGCCACGGCCCTGCGCTCCTGCGTTCCACCGCTCGCTCATCGCCCGCCCTCCGGAATCCCTGGAGAATGGTAGCGCCATCCGGCGCCGTTGTCCTCAAGCCAGCCCGGGAGGGCGCCGAGCGCGGGGAGCACGGCCGTCGCGCCCGCCGCCAGGAGGTCCCGCGCGGCGGCCGGGTCCGCCTGCACCCCCACGACCGGCGCTCCGACCTCCAACCCGGTGGCCACGTCCACGTCCATGTCGCCGACGACGAGGGCGTCTCCCGCGGCCACGCCGAACCCTCGCAGCACCGGGAGCACGGCGCCCGGGTCGGGCTTCCGCACGCCGTAGGTGTCGGGCCCGACCACGACCGCGACGTGCTCCTCGAGACCGACGTGCCGCAGCCAGGCGCGGGAGAGATCCTCGTACTTGTTGGACACGACGGCGACCTTGCCGCCCGTCCGCCAGGCAACGTATGCCAGCACCTCACGGGCGCCGGGGAGCGCCGGCGTGAGATCGAGGAAGCTCGCGCGGTAGTGAGCGCCGAAGCGTCCTCCGACCGCACGGACGAGCGCATCGTCGGCTTCGCCACCGACCGCGTCCCGCACGAGCGCCGGCGCGCCGCGTCCGACGTGGGCATGGACCCAGCCGAGGTCGTACTCGCTCAGTCCCTCCTCGCGCAGCGCTGCGTTGAGCGCGTGGCGAATACCCTCGAACGAGTCGGCGAGTGTGCCGTCCAGGTCAAAGAGCACGGCGGCCGGTTTCAGGTGGTCAACGTCCACGTCTCGCCTCGCACGCCGTGGCGGTCGGTTGCGGAGCGTGTCCGTTCTGCTGAGGTCGCGGGTCAGCCAGAGAGGCTCCCCCGCGGCGCCAGTCGGAACCCAACGGCGTCACGCTCACCTCGCCGCCAACGGCTTCGGGAACGGTGGGCGCCAACCAGCCAGCAGCACGTGCGGGGGCGCCCTGTCAGGGAGAACGTGCGAAACTAGGCCGGTCCGGCGGTCCACGATCGAAACGTACGGCACGATCATGCCGCCCTCCGCCGGCCCCTCCAGCACGACCTCGACGCGGCCGTCCTCGACGGTCGCACCAACGGCGATGTGCCTGTGACCGAAAGGGGGGAGCTCAGCAACATCCGTCTCGACGGTCACGCCGCTCGCATCGAGGACCCGGGCCATGACGCGCACCGGCCGGTCGGACCACGACGCAAAGCCGACGCTCGCCCTGATACTGTCGTTGCGCGTCACGTGGCTCAGGACGGCTTTTTCGCCAGGTCGGAGTGCACCGGCCGGGGCGACCCCCGGCAGCCATTCCTCGGCACGCCACACGCTTGCGGGCGAGCTGTACGTCCGAGACAGCGCCATGAACCTGCAACCGGAGGCGCGGCAGCCGGCGTCGTCATCAAGCGAGTAGACGAGCAGAGCCCCCAGCGTCCCCGCGTCTTTGAACTTGGGCAACGTGAGGACGTCCACAAGGGTGAGAAGCTCACCCGGCCCGAGCGTTCTGGCGACCGACGGTGCAACGGAGTTGTCCTGGAGGGTGGCCAGGAACTGCACGGTGATCGTCAGCGGGTGTTTGTTCGGGTTGATCACCACGAGGTCGGTGCGCCAGACGGCCCCTCCGTACCCCTGCCGGTGCGCCGCTTGCGGCACGAGGTAGGCCGACGCGACGTCCGTGTCGGGGTCGAGCGCCGCGAGCGGTAAGAACTGGATTGGCGGCACGACTGCCGTGAAGTTCTTGGGAACGCTGACCGCGAGCACACCCTCGGGGCCGGGGACCAGCCGCGCTGTGACACACTGGCCGGGGGCAACAGTCTCCGGAGAACTGTTCGGGCGCTCGAGCGTGATCGTCTCGACCCCTGCACACAGACGCACGATCGCGGGCTTGGAGTCCTTCGGGAGGACAATGTGGCCGGTGCCCCGCAGCTGCCACCCTTCTCTCGTGAGCTGCCACTCGGGCGAGTACATGGCCTCGTAAGTTCGCCTCTCTCTCGTGAGTTGCCACTCGGGCGAGTACACGGCGTTTCCAGTCCGCCGGATGCGGCTGACGGCGCACGATCCGTACCGCCCCCACGCGAGCTGGACCACACGACCGCTGCGGTGGCGGTACTGGAACAGCACGTCGGCGCCCGGAACCGGAAGCGGTGTCACGAACAGCGTCTGCTCGCCCGGCACCTCCAGACTGTCCCGGACCGATGCCTTCTCGGCCTGGAAGATCGAGAAGCCCGCGTTCCGGAGGACATAATCGACGTGAGGCGTGATCACACCGTCGTACAGGACGCGGGTCGTGGCGGGGTTGCAATGCTCGCGGATCCACGTGAGCGCAGCCCAGACCGGTGAAGGTCTCCGCCGCTCGCGCAACGCCGGCGAGGTCCAGGCTACCGCCGCCAAACACCAGAGCGCCACGAGCGTCGCCGACGCCTTGCGCACAGCCCTGTTCCTCGCGGCTAGCCCGCCGGCTGCCAGGATCGCCAGGTACGGCAATGCCGGCAGAATGTAACGTAACGAGCTGTTCTCGTTCATCGTGAACAGCGCACTGAGAAGGTAGAAGGCGGCCGAGGCTCCCGCGAGGGCGGCGAGCCGCGCGCGCCCCGTCCGGATGAGCACGACCGTCCCTGCGATCACGAAAACCCACAGAGGAACCGCGAATTGCCAGCTCACGAAAGACCCGAGAAACCAGTGGCCGCAGATGTCGGAGACGCTCGCAGCAGGGAGGTGAAGCGTCCGCTCCGCCGTCGCCACGAAGTGGACCTGTCCGGTGACCGCGCTCCACCAGCGCCTTGGGCCGGTGACGACGATCGCAGGCGCCCAGCACGCCGCACCCGCGCCGATGCCGGTGAGCGCTCCCAACGCCAGGTTGCGCCAGCGCCCGCAGCGCACCGCTGCCACCGAGGCCCACGCGAGCGCCGGGACGAGAACCGCCACGGTCTGGGGCCGGATTCCGAAGACCAGTCCGCACGCCGCGCCCGCGATGGGCAGCAGCGCCGGACGCTCGACCGCCGCCACGAGCGCGAGGACGGCCGCCACGCCTGCGGCCGCCCCGGAGACGTCCGAGATCCCGACCGCAGCGCTGTACAAGAACTCCGGACTCGCCCCGACAAGTGCCGCAGCCGCCGCAGAAACGAGCGGGGGTACTCCGAGCCGCCTCGCGAGCGCCCACGTCGCAGCCAGGGCCCCGAGGGCAGCGAGGATCCCTACAACCTGGAGTGCCAGGAGGGGATCCCCGACCAGGAGACGGACGGCCTTTGCGGCGCCGATGTAGGCCGGGTAGCCAGGAGGCTGCGGCGAGTGGGTGGCGACGTCGTACTTGACCACACCGCGCAAGGCCAAGACCTCGTCCCATTCGAGGGGCGTGGCCGGGCGGGACAGCCACAAAAGAGAGCCGTACAACACCAACGCAAGCATGCCGAGGCGAGGCGCCATCCAGATCCGCCGCGCCGGCACGACCGCGCTCTGCGCAATGGGCTTCCCGCTCAACCTGGCCCCCATGGCCGCCGCCTGTTCACGTCGTCCCCCTTCCTGATCCTACTCGCGCCTGAGGACTCGGCTGCCCGCCGCTGCGAGCTTGCGCCGCTTTTGAGCACGATACAGCGAACATCGTCGAGCCGCGTTCCAGAGACCGCACCTCCCCCTCGGTGCGGCGCCAGAAGGCGAAGCTCCACCCCGCCGGGAAGCTCAGAGCCGAGAAACCGCCGGAGACGAGGTGCCCTGAAGGGCATCAGCGGCTCGATCGACCGGACGCGCAACAACGGGAACTCGGCTTCGAACGCAGTGCGGTCTTGCTCGAACACGATCCACGGTAGCGCCTCGTTGGCAGAGGACAACGGATGAGCCGCCGGCAGCTCCCACGAACGTGCGTCCGGGTCGGAGGGCTCGTGGTGTCAGTGTGCGCGTACACGTAACGGGACCAGGGCGTGAGCCACGGCTCAACAGCCGCCACGACGCCTCCAGGTCGCAGTGAACGCTCCGCCTCGCGGAGGAACAACTCCACGCTTGGCAGATGGTGGAGGACGTTGGTCATGAGGATCGCCCGCAACCTGCCGTCGGCGAACGGCAGCGCGCACCCGTCCATCAATGCTCGCGCCCCCGACACCGGCAGGACCTCCGACGTGACAGCGCCGCTCAGAACCTCGGCCAGGAAACCGGCCCCCGAACCCAACTCGACCACCGGGCCGTCGCCCGGGGAAAGTGTGGCGAGGAGACGGCGGTACCACTCGCCGTACACCTGCCGCAAGAACTTGCGCCTGCGGATGATCTCGCGGCGTCGGAGCGTTGTGCGGGGGTCGTCCACATCCAGATCCCGAGTCGCCGGGTGGAGCAGCAGGCGTTCGAGGACCATCAGACGAACTTCACCCGTCCCGCGCCGAAAGCCACCATCTTGAGGAGCAACCAGCCGTGCCGCCAGCGCCGGATGTTCGTCGTGCCGTACGTACGCTCGCGGTAGCGGATCGGGACTTCGGCGATCTTGAGGTTCAGCCGCGCGGCTCCGAAGAGCAGGTCGAAGTCGCCGAACGGGTCAAATTCCCCGAAGTAGGAGCGGTTTGTGGCGATCGCCTGGTAGTCGCCCTTCCACAGCACCTTTGTGCCGCACAGCGTGTCCTTGACCGGCTGGCCGAGCAGCCACGAGAACGCCACCGAGAAGAACTTGTTGCCCAGCAGGTTGGCCAACTGCATGGCCTGCTGCTCCATCGGGTAGACGAGGCGAACCCCGTTGGTGAACTCCCCCTTGCCGTCCACGAGCGCCCTGTAGAAGCGCGCCAGGTCTGTAGGCTCCGGCCCGCTCTCAGCCTTCGGACCTTCGTCGAGCCCGCGGGCAGGATCGGCCGGAGGCACGCCACCGACAGCCTCAGCGGGGCTGCCACGGGCAGGCCCGGAATCGACTGCTTCCGAGAAGAGCGACCGCTGCCGACCGCCATCGCCCCGCCTGTGTCTGTCCACGCCACCGCCTCTTTCGAAACGACCGCCTGGGTACGTCGCTCCGACGTTTCACGAGCCTCTCAGGGACCGTCAGTTTATATGAGCAGAGCACGGCGACGGGACTGCAGGTACCATGCCGTACAATCGGCGCGCCATTAGGCGCCCGCTGGCCCGTTGCCTAATGAGGGACCGCACGCCGGTCTGCGCCTGCGGGAAGGACGTGAGAGAAATCGACATGATAAGGAGAGGGCGAGATTTCCTGACCAAAGCGGTCTCCAGGAACAGCTCTCCCTTATTCGTGACGCTCGTGGTCGTCCTGATCTGGGCACTGCTCGTCCTCGTCGTGACCCGCACGCGCTACGGATCCGACGTGCGGGCCCTGATCGTCGTCGGCGCCCGGGCACAGTTGCCCCCGGCGTTTGCATCCGTTCCCATCGCAGGTCCATGGGGGTACGACGGCCAGATGTATGCCGCGCTCGCCACCGATCCGTTCATACAGCAGCTCGATACACCGCAATACCTGGACGCACCGAGCTACCGGGCCACGCGCATCATGGTGCCAGCGCTGGCGTGGATTCTGGCCCTTGGGCACGCTTCGGTGGCGGTCGTCTGGTACCAGCTCCTGTGCTGGGGGTTCGCGATCGGCGCGGTGTACCTGATCGCGAGGTGGCTGCAGGACGAGGGCCATTCCTCGTGGTGGGCACTCCTCGCGGCCGGAAGCGGCGGCACCGCCGCCGCAATCCTGCGGAGCACACCCGATGGGGCGGCGCTCTTCTTCATGCTGGCCGCCCTGTACCTTCACAATAGTGGTCGCCGGCTCCCGGCACTTGCCCTCGCCGTCGTCGCAGTGCTCACCCGCGAGACCTCGGTGTTGGCGGCGATCGCCATCGCCGCTGACGATCTTCGCCACCGGCGGCTCGCATCAGCCGCCGCATTCGCCGGTATCCCGGCCGCCTTCGCTGTCGGCTGGCAGTTCCACCTCAAACACGCTTTCGGCACGGCCTTCGACACCGGGGCAGGCAATTTCTATCTGCCCTTCGCTTGGCTGCCGAACAAGCTGGCGAATGTGTTGTGCGGACACCACGTGTGGTGGATGGAGCTCTTCGGCACTCTGGCGGTCCTCGGCACCACGTGCGCACTGGCGTTGGTGGCGTCGAGGCTGAAAGCTCTCGACGCTCCGGCGCTGACGTTCATTGCTTTCGCGTCGCTAGGGGTCTTTCTCGCCAACGCGGTTTACAGCGAGGCATGGGCGTACGCGCGAGCGCTCATCGTGCTGCCCTTCCTGGCCGTCCTCCTCGGCGCAAGGGAAACGGTCCTCTGGCGACGGTATGTCGTGGGCTCGGTGGCGGTCCTGTACTTCCTTGTGGGAGTGACGATGGCACGGGGCGAACTCCGCGATGCGCTCGGCCCGCGGGGCCTCGTGGCCGCCATGTGGCAGGGAACCGCGGTTTCGCTTCCCACCGCTGCGTCTCGCTCCGGCGCGCCGCAAAGGCCGACCGGCGTGGCCTCGCAGCAGCCGCTTTGGGTCCTGCCGGTCGCCAACGCCATGGGGCGCGCCGGGGCGGTCTGGCAGACCCGTCTCGCGATTGAGAACCCGCACGCGCGGAGCATCCGCACGACGCTCGAACTGCACCTGACCGCAAGCGACCGTGACAATTCCGATCAGAAAACGATCGTCCTCGAATCGCGACAGCGCGTGGAGTGGCAGGACGTCGTTGGCGAGCTCTTCGGCAAGCATGGTACCGGTGCCCTCAAGGTCTCTGCGGATGGCGGCCAGGTCGTGGCACGCAGTCTGACGTCAAACGTGGCACTTTGCGGCACAGCCAGTCCGTTGATCCCTGCCCTCGGCGGGGAGGCGATCGTTCACACCGGCCAGATCATCCGTTTCGAAGAGCTCGCGCACGATCCGGACCGCGGCGTCGGGGTTCGCACCAACCTCGGCATACTTAGCCTGACGGAGGTGCCGATCAAAATCCGGGTCGAGGCGTTCGACGCCAGCTACCGCTCGCTCGGCAGCTTCCAGGGACAGCTTGACCCGTACCGTTTCACGCAGGTGGATGATCTCTTCGCCCGGTTCGGCGCTGGAAGGCTTGACGCCGGATCGGCCCAGGTAACCGCGCTGACGCAAGGCGCATCGTTCCTGGCCTACGCCTCGGTCGTTCGCGGGGCGGACGCCCCCGCGGTCTACTCCTACCCCAGACCGCTGCCAGCGCCGGGTTCTACCCGGCCAAGCGACCCCGCCCGATGGCGGGGTACAGCAGCACCCCGCCCCTTGACGCGCTGAACTCGTCGCAATGGCGACGCCATCGTTTGAAGAGGTCGTCCGCCGCGGCTCGACCCTCGATCACCTCTCGTGCCGCGGCCGACCCGGTGAGCAGGTCGATGGCGGGAACGTCGGCTACGAACTCGTACGCTTCGCGCCGCCACGAGAACTCCCGGGGGTGTAACGCCCGCACCTCGGCCAGCAGCCGAACCCCAAGCTCCAGCGGCCGCATCGCGAGACGATCGTCGACGTGCCACTCGACGCCGTTGCACACCGAGCCGGCGTGCTTCCCGAACTGCGGGCGGAACCTCGTGGCGCGAAAACGTGCGCCCGGAAGCGCTATCGCCTCGAGGCGCTTTACCAGGCCCTCCGAATCCAGCCACGGAGCCCCGATGAGCTGGAACGGCCGCGTCGTGCCGCGCCCCTCCGAGAGGTTCGTCGCCTCGACGAGGCATGCGCCCGGGTAGACGGCCACGGCGCTGAGCGACGGCATGTTCGGCGACGGCGCCACCCATGGCAACCCGGTCTCGTCCCACCAGTCGTCCCGGCGCCACCCCTCGCACGTCAGCACCGACAGGGCGAGCGTGGGATGGCGCTTCGAGCGCAGCAGGAGGGCAAGCTCGCCAAGCGTCATACCGTGGCGCACGGGTACCGGCAGCTCCGACACGAACGACCTGCAGGCCGGTTCGACGGGCCCGCCCTCGAGCGCGGCGCCTCCGAGCGGATTGGGGCGGTCGCAGACGATCACCTCGACCTCGGCCGCCTCACACGCGGCCATCGCGTGCGCCATCGTGGAGGCGAACGTGTAGTACCGGCAGCCGATGTCTGGCAAGTCCACGACCAGGGCGTCGAGGTCCGCGAGGTGCTCGCGGCGGGGTTCCAGCGTCTTGGACGTCGAACCGTAGAGCGAGACCACGGGCACGCCGAGCGCAGGCTCCCGGTCGTCGCCCACCGCCTCCATATCCTGAGCGACGCTCCAGAGACCGTGCTCCGGGGCGAAGATGCGGAGGACCCGAGCGCCCGCTCTCGCGACCGCGCCCCACGCCGGCTCGAGGTCGGAAGTCACCGACGCCTGGTTCGCAAGTACGGCAACTCGCCGGCCCCTGATGAGCGCCGGATCCTCCGCCAACCGATCGAGGCCTAGACGAACACGCGCCGTCGTCATCGGGCGACAGTATACCGGCCGAGCGCACCGCCGATGCGGGTTCGGCTAGCGCGCCGGAATGTAGACGGGGTCGTTGGACCGGTTGTCGATCAACGTGGCGTACGCGAAGAACCTGCTACCGTCCGTCGTCGTCCTCACCACGATGTAGCCGTCGTCGACCGCGTCGCTGGTGACCTCACGAAAGACCTCGTTACGCTGCACCGACTCGAACGGCCGCAGGGGCACGGTGAGCTCGCCGAGAGCAATGCCATCGGCCCGGAAGAGATCCACGACGACGCTCATCGCACCCGCGCTTGCGCTCACCAGCCCGAGGTTCGTGCGGAAACCGGCGCTGCGGTCCGTCGCCTGGGCAAGTTGGATCATGCGCGCCGTCCTGCTTGTCGTGATTGCTGCGGTGGCCGGCTGTCCCTCGACGAACTGGCCAAAGCTGCCCGCCGGCGCGTCGTCGTAGGTTCGCGCCGACGTCATGACCGTACCGCCGAATGGCGTGACCCGCAGCGTCCCCGCTCCGCCAAAACCGAACACCGACGCGAGCGCGTCGGTGTGCCGGACGCTCTTACCCGGGTCCAGCGTGAAGCCCTGGGACACCGGGGCGCTGTTGTCGGTGTCGCGCTTGAGCAGCTCGACCTCATAGCCGACTTGGGCCGGCCCGGGGTTGTGGACCTCAAGGTCCGTCCGCCACGAGGACCCGTTCAGCCCCAAAAGGTGCGCGGCGGCGGGCACGTACGACGGCTCGCCTCCAAGGCACGCCTGTGTGAGCACCGTACCGTTCAGTCCGGCGGCTACGGTCGTTCCGAAATACGACCCGACCGCGACGAGGCTCTCGGACACGTTCGTCTCGTTGTCTCCCCACGCGACGCCGTCCGGGCTCGTCACGATCACGGTCTGGGGCGGGTACACTCTCGGGTTCGCGCCCACCGCGACGAATCGGGAACCGTCCCAGGTGACGGCCGTGAGAAAGTAGCTCACGCTAACCGTTGTGCTCTGCCACGTCAGCCCGTCCTCGCTCCGCCACACGACCGGGCCCACGGCGCCGCCGACCGCCACCAGCTCCCGTCCGTTCCAAACGATGCCCGCGCCGCCGGGACCGGAGATGCGCGTCCAGCTCCGGCCGTCGTCGCTGACGAACACCACACCGCCGGAGTTGTTCCGACCCACGGCGACGAAGCGGGCGCCGGTCCATACGATTCCGTCGAGCTCCTCGCGGTCACCGCCGCCGGGCGGGGCCGCGATGCTCGTCCAGCTGGACAGGTCGGGGCTCACCTTGATGATCGGGTACCCGAATGCTCCGCTGCTCTCGGTCGGGTAGAAGCCCACGGCGACGTAGGTGGAGCCGTTCCACGAGACGTCGTTCAACGCCGTGTCGGGCGGACCGTAGACGGGACTGAGGCCTGTCTGGCTCCACTGCAGTCCGTCCGGGCTCGTTTCCAGGGTCTCTTAGCGACCGACCGCCACGAATCGGCCGGCGAGCCAGCGCACCTGAAGGAGCGGCATCTGCGGACCGGCGCCGAGATCGGTCCAGGCCGACCCGGTCGCGCTCCCATACGCCTCGCTCCCGAACGCCACGAACTGCCCGTTGCCCCACGCCGCGGCCGCCTGAGAGCCGGCACCTGACGAGAGCTGGACGGGTTGCCATGGGCTACATCCCCCCGCGCGCGCGCCGCCCGGGAAAAAGACGCAGACAACCACAGCGACTCCCACCACGACCAGGTTGATGCGTCGAGTCACGTTAGATCTCCTTTGCCGATAGTACGAAGACCGGCGGGTCGTCGTCTACTCCCGAGGAACCGCACGTGGGCGCTATCCTGTCCCGGACCGGAGGTGGACGTGGACCGCGAGGAGTTCATCCGCATCGTCGAAGGAACCAACCCGCGCACGGTGTTCGCGCCGCTCGGGATCCGCGTCGCGAAGTACGACCCGGACGAGATGCAGGTCGCGCTCGAGATCGACGAGCGTCATCATCAGCACCTCGGCATGCTGCACGGAGGCGTCTCGGCGCTACTCGCCGAGTCCGCGGCCTCGCTGGCGGCCGCAATGAGCGTGGACCTGCGCACGCACACGATCGCCGGCGTGGACCTCAACGCCACGCATCTGCGCGCCAAGCAGACTGGTTCGCTCCTCGCGACGGCGCGGCCCCTCTTCCGAGGCCGGACAACGCATGTCTACGCCATCGAGATCACCGACGAGACCGGTGCCCTGGTCTGCGCGTCCCGCTGCACGATAGCGATTCGCGCCAGGAGGCCGGAACCCGCGAAGGGATAGCGAGAGCCCGCGCCCGGAAGAGACGGGGCCGGTGGCCCTTGGCCGGTGACCGGCAGAACCAAGGCTTACAGGGCGGGGCGCCTGACGCGTGTAGCCGCGCCGTCGGCGCCCGCTAAATGCGCATGCGGATCGGGAGGACTACGGTCTGCATCCCCGAAAACTGCAGTCGCCTCTGGATCGCGAACGCCGTGTCGTTGTGCAGGAACCTGTGCGACAGGCGTTCGTGGGCGAAGATCAGCTTGCCCAGGAAAAATACCACACGGGGGTACTGCTTTCCGACCTCAAGGCAGATGTGCTCCGCCTCCTCCACCACGTCGGTCGCGATCCTGTAGCGGTACTCGGCGTTGATTCCCAGCCGCTGCGCGAGATTGACGTAGCGCTGAAGGTTGCTTTCGGTGTTCGACGCAAGCGCCTCGAGCTGGTGCGTACCCTTGAAGGCACCGGAATCCACCGCTCCCACCGAAAGGAAAAGCACGTTCTTGAACGTGCCAGGGAAGAGGCGCTGCACAGAGAGGAGCGAGTGAACGCCGAGTCCGCCGTAACCCGACACCAGCAGCGCCGCGACAGGCTGATGGGCGTCGATCTTGGCCTCGCCCGCCGGTCTGCCTCCATCGGGTAGTTGCTCAAAAACAGCGTCGAGCTGGGCGATCTCGTTGCGGACGCTCGAGTAGTGTCTCTTCACGAGCAAACACATCACGATGAATGACGACGTGATGAACAGCGTGAGCCAGCCGCCCTCTTTGAACTTCTCGAAGCAGATCACGACTAGAATCGAGACGCAGAGCATCCAGCCGACGGAGTGGACCGAAAGGTTGCGCAGCCACTGTTTCTCAGTCTTGCGGTGCGTGAACCAGAACCGCCACATCCCGGTCTCGGTCAGCGTGAACGTCACGAAGACGTTGATCGAATACAGGACGACGAGGAACGAGACGTTGCCCCTCGTATACAGCACCAGCAACGCAGAAGAAATCCCCATCACCATGATGCCATTCTGGCTGACGAGGCGTTCGGAGAGGTTCGCGAAGCGGTGCGGGATCCAGGAGTCCATCGCCATGTTGGCGAGCACGCGCGGGCCGTCGATGAAGCCGGTCTGTGCGGCCACGAAGAGCAGTGCGCCCTCCGACAACAACGTGAGGATCACGATCCACGCACCTACCTGCCAGCCGCCGAGCGTCCACGAGGAGAAGACCCGCTCCAGCAGCACGGCGTTCATCGTCTTGCCGACGACCGGAGAGGCGTTCCAGAGCAGGTAGCAGAAGATGATACCGCCCGCCGTGAAGATCAGCGACAGCGCCATGTAGAGCATCGTCCTCTTGGCGGTGGCGACTCGCGGCTCCTTCAGGATCTGCACCCCATTCGAAACCGCCTCGATCCCGGTGTAGGTGCCGGCCCCGAGGGAGTACGAGCGCAGGAACAGCAGGAGCACGGCCACAAAGCCCATCTTGCCGATATCGGCTTTCAGGCTTGCGTGCGTCTGGTGCAGCACCTGCGGCATCACGGAGGCATGTGCGAGGATGCCGTATCCGACCAACAGCAGATGGGTGACCACGAACACCATGAAGATCGGTACCAAGATCTTGATGGATTCCTTGATGCCCCTCAGGTTGAGCACCAGAAGGACCACCAGCGCGGCGACATCCAGCGGGACCTTGTAGGCTTGCCATGCGAGCGGCAGGGACGAGAGGATCGCGTCCACGCCGGAGCAGATCGACACCGTGATGGTGAGCACGTAGTCCACGACCAGCGCCGAACCCGAAACCACTCCCGCAACCGGGCCGAGGAGCTGGCTCGCGACCACGAACCCGCCGCCGCCCGACGGAAAGTGCTCGACCACGAGGGTGTAGCAGAAGGAAATCACGCCCACCGTGATGGCGATCATGATGGTGAGATAGAACGCGAGGTACTCGTGGCCGGGGAGCGCCCTGAAAGCCTCGTCGGGCCCGTACGAGGAGGACGACAGACCGTCGGCACCCAGGCCGACCCAGGCCAGGAACGCCATCAGCGACAGCTTGTGGAAGACGTTGGGGTCTTTCAGGTCCCTGGGCTTGCCGATAAGGACACGCCTGACCTCCTCGGCCACGCTCGGGACGTGAGCCGGCTCCTCGGCATTGCCCAGCGGTCCGGGCTTCGGCTCGTCAGGACGCATTTTGTGATGCTACACCAACCACATGAGGGTGACGAGTTGGGCTTCCATCTGGGAGTGCTCCGGTGCTCGCAAGCAGGGTCAACCAGGACCAGGCTCGTCGTGCAGCGCGCGCCAGAGGTCGCCCGCGGCCTTCTTCCCGAGCGCGCTGGCCAGGGAATCGAGGTCGGCGGAGCGCACACCGTCTACGGATCCGAACACCTGCAGAAGCCGGCGCGCCCGCCGTGGCCCGATCCCGGGCACCGCAAGGAGCTGGGTGGCAAGCGTCCGGGCGCTCCGCTTCCGCCGGTGGCGCGTCACGGCGAAACGGTGGGCCTCGTCACGCACACGCTGGAGGAGCAGGCGGACCGGGTCGTTCGCCTCGAGCAGCAGCGGCCGCACCCTGCCGGGCAGCACGATCTCCTCGAGACGCTTGGCCAGGGCGGCCGCCGGCAGGTCGCACCCGGCCACCGCGAGCGCTCTCAGCGCGGCCTTGAGCTGCTCCCGGCCACCGTCGATGAGGACCAGGTCGGGCAGAGCAGCCGCCTCCGCCACCCGCCGCCGATAGCGCCGCTCCACCGCCTCCGCGATCGCAGCCGGATCGTCCGCGCCCTTGCCGGCGCGCACGTTGAACGAGCGGTACTCGCCCTTCCGGAGCCTCCCCCCCTCCCACACGACGAGCGACGCGACCTGCGCCTCGCCCTGGAGGTGGGAGATGTCGAAGCACTCGATGCGTCCGACCGGGCGGGGAAGTCCGAGTGCCGCAGCCACGGCTTCGCCCACGCGTTCCGCCTCCCGGCGAGGGTGGCGAAAACGCAGCCGGAACGACTCCCCTGCGTTCTCGCGGGCAAGCTCCAGTACGCGAGCCCGCTGCCCCCGCTTCGGGACGACGAGCCGGACCGGCCCGTCCCGGCGCGCCCGAAGGAACCCGCGAACGGCGGTGGCATCGAGCGGCTCGAACGGCACTTCAACCCGTTCGGGCACCGCCGGGTTTGCCTCGTAGAACTGGCCGAGGAACGCGGTCAGGAACTCGGCCTCGGCGGCCGCGTTGAGCCCCTCCCAGTGGAACTCGCGCTTGTCCACGAGCTTCCCGTCACGGTAGACCAGCACGACGGCCGTCGCGTCGCGCCCATCCCCTTCGACCCCTACGACGTCCACCGACCCGGACCCGGATATCTCCACGTTCTGCCCGCGCGAGAGCTCTTCGAGAGCCCCGAGAAGGTCCCGGTACCGGGCGGCGCGCTCGAACTCGTTCGCCTCCGCGGCCCGCCACATCTGCGCCTCCAGGCGCGGTTTCAGCTCCTTGTGGCGTCCTTCAAGGAGCAGGGTCACCTCTTCGACGGCCGTCGCGTAAGCCTCGGCGCTGGTCAACCCGGCGACGCAGGGGCCCAGGCAGGCACCCATGTCGTAGTAGAGGCACGGCCTGGCCAAGCCGCCGTCGATCTCGATCGTGCAGGTCCGCACCTGCGTCCTCGTCCTGATCAGCTCCATGACTCTCGCGGCCATGCCATGTCCGAGGAACGGTCCGAAGTAGCTGTGCCCATCGTCAAGGACCCGCCGGGTGAGATGGGCGCGCGGCCACGCCTCGCCCGTCGTGAGCTTGACGTAGGGATATGTCTTGTCGTCGCGGAGCAGGACGTTGTACCGGGGCCGGTTGCGCTTGATGAGGCGGTTCTCGAGGATCAAGGCCTCGACTTCGGTCGCGGTGACCACGAACTCGAGCCGCCGCGCCCGCGACAACATGCCGACCAAGCGCGGCTCGAGCTGGTGCGAGAAGTACGACTGCACGCGGCGGCGGAGGTGTTTGGCCTTGCCGACGTACAGCACCTTCCCACGCGAATCCTGGAACTGGTAGACCCCAGGCTGCTCAGGGGCCTGCTGAGCGCGTTCCAGCAGAGGGTGGCGGTCCTCCATCGCTCCTATTCAACCACGAACCGGCGCCGAACATGTCCCCCCGGTGACTCGCCGACGCCAAACTCAGACCCGGCAGGGCCCATGTGCAGCCCCCTCAGCCGCGGATGAACTTGATCAAAGCGAGCGCGGTGACGGCGATGAACAGCAGGATCTGCATGGTCCAGCCGATCGCGACGACGAAACAGCCGGGGGTCTCCTGCGTGATCCCGAGCCCGATGAGCTTCCCGATCATCTCGCCGCATAAGATGAAGGTACGGGCGGCCCGTGGACCGCCCGTTGCGTCAGTCTGCGTCTCGAGGGACTCATCGTCCCCGTGTGGCGCCGTTACCTACGGGACTTTCCCTTCGAGCGAATAGCGGCCTTCCCGGCCGTTCGCTTCCCGGTTACTCGCTTTGCGGATGTCCTGCCCTTCAGCTTTGCAGTCGGCCGCGCCTTGGGTCGTACCGCTGCTTTCGCCTTCGGCTTGACGACCTGCTTGGCGTTGACCCTGGCCGTCGCCTTCACTTTCGCCTTCCGTGCGGGCTTGGCCTCCGCCGTGGGCTTGGGCTTCGCGGCTGCTTTCGCTTTGGCCTTCACAGCGACCTTCGTGGCGGTCTTCGGCTTTGCAGCCGCCTTCCTCTTCGCGGTCACCTTCGTCTTCTGCTTCGCGGCAGCCTTTGCCTTTGCCTTGGTCTTCACCTTCACGGACCCCTGACCCCTGACCCCTGACCCCGTCTTTGCTCCCCTGGGGTGCGTCAGCTGCGCCTGCGCCGCTGCGAGGCGGGCGATCGGCACACGGAACGGCGAGCAGGACACGTAGTCCATTCCGACGATGTGGCAGAACTCGACCGAGGACGGCTCACCCCCGTGCTCACCACAGATCCCGACCTTGAGCTTTGGCCTGGCGGCGCGGCCACGCTGGACCGCCATTTCGACGAGCTGGCCGACACCATCCCGATCAAGGATCTGGAACGGGTCGGCGGGCAGCAGCTTCTTCTCGAGGTAGTCGGGTACGAAGGAGCCGATGTCGTCGCGCGAGAAGCCGAACGTCATCTGGGTCAGGTCGTTGGTGCCGAACGAGAAGAACTCCGCCGTGCCGGCGATCTTGTCGGCGGTGAGGCAGGCGCGCGGGATCTCGATCATCGTGCCGTACATATGAGGGATGTCCTTGACCCCATACTTTGCGCACACCTCGACCTGGATCCTCTTCGCAAGTACCTTCTGGTTATCGAGCTCCGAGACCAGGCCGACGACCGGGATCATGATCTCGGGGTCCACCTTCTTTCCTTCACGCGTCAGCTCGACCGCCGACTCGAGGATCGCCCGGACCTGCATCTCGGAGATCTCCGGGAACGTCACACCGAGCCGGACTCCGCGGTGGCCCATCATTGGGTTGGACTCGTGCAGGTCTTCTGCGCGCTTGTCGAGCTCGGTCGCGGTGATGCCGAGGGCGCTCGCGAGCTTCTCGCGCTCGTCCGCGCGGGTGGGAACGAACTCGTGGAGCGGCGGGTCGAGAAGCCGGATCGTGACCGGCAGGCCGTCCATCACCTCCAGCGTCGCCTTGATGTCCTTCTTGACGAACGGGTACAGCTCGGCGAGGGCGGCGCGGCGTTCCGCCTCGGAGGAGGACACGATCATCTTGCGCAGCAGGAACAGCGGCTGCTCGGAGCCCTTGCCGTAGAACATGTGCTCGGTTCGGAACAGGCCGATCCCCTCGGCGCCGAACTCGCGCGCCTTGGCTGCGTCCTCAGGTGTGTCGGCGTTGGTGCGCACCTTCATCGCGCGGATCGCATCGGCGAGAGCCATGAACTTCACGAAGCGCGGGTTCTCGGTGGCGTCCATCATGGCGAGCTTGCCCGCGTAGACGTGGCCGCGCGTGCCGTTGAGCGTGAGGACGTCGCCCTCGTTGAGGGTCCGGCCGCCGACCTTCAGAGTCCGTCCGTGGACATCGACCGCCAGGGCGCCTGCGCCGACGATGCAGCATTTCCCCCAGCCGCGTGCGACGAGCGCCGCGTGGCTGGTCATGCCGCCTCGGGCGGTCAGGATGCCGACCGAGGCGCGCATCCCCTCGACGTCCTCGGGGTTGGTCTCCTCGCGGACGAGGATCACCTTCTTGCCGGCCTTGGTCCAGGCGACGGCGTCGGCGGCCGTGAACACGATCTGGCCGAAAGCACCCCCGGGGCCCGCCGGCAGTCCCTTAGCGATGAGGTCGCCGTTCTTCTCGGCGGCCGGGTCAACGATCGGGTGGAGTAGCTCGTCGAGCTGCGCGGGGGCGACGCGCATCACCGCGTCTTCCTTCCCGATCAGCTTCTCTTCGAGCATGTCCATCGCCATGTTCAGCGCGGCGGTGCCGGTGCGCTTGCCCACGCGGCACTGCAACATCCACAGGCGCCCCTCCTGGATCGTGAACTCGATGTCCTGCATGTCCCGGTAGTGCCTCTCGAGCGCCAGGCGGATTCCGTCGAGCTCCCGGTACACGACGGACATTGCGGTCTGCAGCGACGGCAGGTGCTTGTTCTGCTCGTTCTTGGTCGCCTCGTTAAGCGGGTTCGGCGTGCGGATCCCCGCGACCACGTCCTCGCCCTGGGCGTTGACAAGCCACTCGCCGTAGAACTTGTTCTCGCCGGTGGCGGGGTTCCGGGTGAACGCCACGCCGGTCGCCGAGGTGTCGCCCATGTTGCCGAACACCATCGACTGGACCGTCACCGCGGTGCCCCACTCGTCCGGAATCCCCTCGATGCGGCGGTACGAGATCGCGCGCCGTCCGTTCCACGACGCGAACACCGCGCCGATGCCACCCCAGAGCTGTTCCTTGGCGTCGTCCGGGAACTCCTTCCCGAGGACCTCGCGCACCCGCACCTTAAACCTCTCGACCAGCTCCTTGAGCTCGTCCTCGGTCAGGTCCGCGTCCGTGGCTCGGCCGTTCTTCTCCTTCAACTGTTGGAGCATCCGGTCGAGCTGCTGGCGAATGCCCATGCCCTCGCGCGGCTCGATCCCCGCCGCCTTCTCCATCACGACGTCGGAGTACATCATGATGAGGCGCCGGTAGGCGTCGTATACGAAGCGAGGGTTGCCGGTCTTTGCGATCAAGCCGGGGATCGTCTTCGAGCACAGGCCGACGTTGAGGACGGTCTCCATCATCCCCGGCATCGACCTGCGGGCGCCGGACCTGACCGAGATGAGTAGCGGGTTGCCGGCGTCGCCGAACTTCGCGCCCATGATCTTCTCGACCGCGGCGAGGGCCCCGGTGACCTCGGCCTCGACCGTCTTGGGGTACGAGCGCCCGTGCTGGTAGTAGAAGGTGCAGACCTCCGTCGTGATCGTGAACCCGGCGGGTACGGGGATGCTGAGGCTCGCCATCTCCGCCAAGTTGGCGCCCTTGCCGCCGAGCAGGTCCTTCATGTCGGCGCGGCCGTCGGCCTTCCCGCCGCCGAAGGAGTAGACCATTTTCTGCTTCGCTGTGATCGCCACGTTCATCCTCCCAAGTCAAGGGCGTGCCGTGCGCCCGCCCACCAGCGGCCGGCAAGCGGCCACTCTGTCCGAATCGTCATTGTGCCGACAAGCGTGAAACATCCGCCAGGCGCAAGAAGACCTTCTCCACCCGAGCGAGCAGCGCCAGGCGCGCCGCCCTGAGGTCCTCGTCCTCGCAAATCACCAGAACGTCGGTGAAGAACCGGTCGAGCGGTGCGGCGAGCTTGGCGAGAGACCGGAGGCCGCCCACGTAGTCCGCGTGCCCGACCGCGCGCTGGACCTCCTTCTCGGCCTTCTCCACCGCTGCGAGAAGCTCGCGCTCGGCCTTCTCCTTCAGGAGCGCGACGTCGAAACGCCCCTCGCCGCTCTTGCCCACCATGTTGCGCACCCGTTTGAACGCCACCGCGAGCGACGAGAAGACCTCCTCGCTGTGGACGGCTTCGAGGGCGCGCGCTCGCGCCACGTCCTGCGGCATGACACCCCAGTGGGCCGAGATCACCGCATCGGCGGTCTCCGGCTTCACGGCCGCCACCGTCGTGAGGTAGTAGCGAACCCGCTCCTGCAGGAAGTCCAGCAGCGCCGCCAGCCTGGTCTCGTCGCCCGCGCCGTCGGTGCGCATCGCGAACGCATCGCGGGCCACCGCGGTGAGGTCGCACGCCAGCGGTGCCTCGGCGCAGATCCGCGCGACGGCGAGTGCGGCTCTGCGCAGGGCGAACGGATCTTTGCTGCCCGACGGGAGGATCTCACCGGCGGCGAACAGGCCCGCCAGCGTGTCCAGCCGGTCCGCCACGCCCACCGCCGCTCCCACGAGACCGCGCGGCAGCGCGCCGTCGAGGCCGGCCGGTGTGTACTGGTCGTACACGGCCTGCCAGACCGCCTCGTCTTCGCCGTCGAGCCGTGCGTAAATCCCGCCCACGACGCCCTGAAGCTCGGGGAACTCGCCGACCATGGCGGTCACGAGGTCCGCTTTTGCCAGCTCGCAGGCGCGCGCGAGGAGCTTCGGATCGATCTTCGCGCCTGCAGTGGCTGCGATCGTCTCGGCGAGCCGGCCAACCTTCTCCGCCTTGAGAGCAAAGGTTCCCAGCTTTTGGTGGAACAGCATTTTCGCCAGCGACGCGCTTCGCGACGCGAGGGGCGCCTTCCGGTCCTGAGCGAAGAAGAACGCCGCGTCGGTGAGGCGCGCACCGGCGACCCACTCGTTGCCGCGCTGGATCAGGGCGTCAGGGTCGTCCGGCCGGTCGCACACCGCGAGGAAGTACGGAGCGACATGGCCCTCGCGGGTCAGCACCAGGCACTTTTGATGGTGACGAAGCGTCGTGATCAGCACCTCCTCGGGAAGCTGGAGGAAGCGCTCCGCAATGGCACCGCGCAGCACCCCCGGGTGCTCGACCAGCTCGACCAGCTCGGCCAGCAGGGCGGGGTCCGGCCTCACCTCGCATCCGACCTCGACGGCGAGCGCCCGCGCCTTTCTTTCCAGGATTGCCCGCCGCTCTGCCGCACCGATCTCCACACCCGCCTTCAGCAGCTGGGCGCGGTAGGCCCCGAACCCCTCAGAGCCCAGGAGTTCGATGCGCTCCGGCGCCACGATGCGGTGACCGAACGTACCGCTCGACGCCGAGATGCCTAACAGTTCGACGGGGACGCGGGTCGTGAAGGTTCGGACGCCGAAGAGGGCGAGCACGTTGTGGACGGGGCGCACGAAGGAATGCTCGCCCTTCCCCCAACGCATCGTCTTCGGGAAGTGGAGAGCCCGCACGACGCGCGAGCTGACCTCCGCCAGCACCTCGGGGACCGGGCGACCCGGCAGTTGCTTGGTGGCGGCGACAACATCGCCCTTCGGCCCTTTGACGACCCGTAGCGAATCCACGGCAACGCCCTGTCCTTTGGCAAAGCCGACCGCGGCAGGCGTCGGCGAACCGTCGGCCGTATACGCGGCCTTCACCGGGGGCCCGGTCACTTCTTCCTCGCGGTCCGGCTGAGTCGCAGGCAGCTCGGCAACCTGAACGATCAGGCGCCGAACGGTCGAGTACGCGGCAACCGCCGCACCGACGAGGCCCGCCTCGAGCAGTTCCGCCTCGAAGCCGGTCCGGAGCTGCTCGCGGACGCCGGGCAGAGCGTTGGCGGGAATCTCCTCGCAAAGGAGCTCGAGCAGGAACTCGGCCTTGCTCATCGCTCCGCCCCCTTACCGGCCGTCTTGCTGCCGCCGTTGTGCTTGCCGTTCAGCTTGCTGTTCCCATTCCCCAGCCCGAGGGGGAACCCGAGGCGTTCACGCTGCTCGAGATACGCCTTCGCGCACCGGACGGCGATCTTGCGGACCCTTCCGATGAGGGCAACCCGCTCCGTGACCGCCACCGCCCCACGGGCGTCCATCAGGTTGAACAGGTGCGACATCTTGAGCGCTGCCTCGAGCCCGGGAATCACGAGGGGCTCATCCTGCTCGAGGCAGCGGCCCGCTTCACGCTCCCAGTCCTCGAAGTGCCTTCGCAGCATCGTGACGTCGGCCACGTCGAAGGCGTACCGGGACAGTTCGACTTCATCCTGATGGCGGATCTTGCCGTAGTCGAGCCCTCCGCCCCAGCGCATCTCGAAACCGTTGTCCTTGCGCTGCAAGAACATCGCGATGCGCTCGAGACCGTACGTCAGCTCTGCGGAGATCGGCTTCAAGTCGATTCCCCCGGCCTGCTGGAAGTACGTGAACTGGGTGATCTCCATTCCATCGAGGAGCACTTGCCACCCGACGCCCCAGGCTCCGAGCGTGGGCGACTCCCAGTTGTCTTCCTCGAAGCGTACGTCGTGGACCGAGGGATCGATCCCGAGCGCCGCAAGGGAGGCCAGGTACAACTCCTGAACGTCGGCCGGCGACGGCTTCAGGATCACCTGCATCTGGAGGTGCTTCCCGAACCGGAACGGGTTTTCCCCGAAACGCGCGTCGGCCGGACGCCGTGACGGCTGCACGTACGCGACGCGGTACGGCTCGGGCCCCAAAACGCGAAGGAACGTCTCGGGGTGCATGGTTCCTGCCCCGACCTCGATGTCGTAGGGTTGCTGGACCACGCAACCATGCTCGCTCCAGAAGCGCGAGAGCGAGAGAATCAGTTCTTGGAGATCCACATCCACCTCATGCGGCGGCTACGCAACCGCGACCGGGGAGTTTAGCACGTTGGACCCGCGCCGGCGGGCTCCCTCTCTCAAACCGGGAGCCGCTCCCGCTGGAGTTCTCGATCGCGTTTCTGCGGTTGAGCCTAGGTCGTCTGCTACCCTCCCCGAGTGCCTCGGGGGTTCAAGCTCGCGCCGCGGTCCGATGGGGATGGGGCGGGAAGCTCCGTTTGGCAGCCGGACCGCAGGAACCTCCTGCTGCTGACCCTCTGCATCCTCCTCCATGCGGTGCCGTTCTTCTCCCGCCCTGCGCTTATCGGCGGCGACGAGCCGCACTACGCTTTGATGGCCCACTCGATCGCGGTGGACGGGAGCCTCGACCCGCTCCCCGGCTACCGGCGCATCGAGGCGGGAAGCGCGGAAGCGGGCCGCAAGTTCGCCGGGAAGCGCCTCGACCGGCACCTTGCCACCCAAGGCTCCCGGCAGGTCTTCATCCACCCGTTCGGGCTGCCTGCCCTCGCGGCCCCGTTCGTCGGCGTGCTCGCCGCGTTATCGCCCCAGGCGCCTCCCGATCTCGTCCTCGGGGGACTCACCCTTACGGTGACGTTCCTGGCCCTTCTCGCGGGGTGGAGCCTCCTCGTCGGCGAAATGGGGAACGTTCGCGACGCCACGATCCTCGCCTTCGGCCTCTACTTCTCGACCCCGCTCTGGTACTACAGCAGGACGTTCTTCACCGAACCGTACATGTGGTCGTTCGTGGTCTTGGGTGTCTGGTGCGTCACGCGGCGCCGGTGGCTCGCGGCCTCGCTGATGCTTGCCCTTGCTTGTGTGATGAAGGAGACCGCCGTCCTCCTGGTGATCCCCATCGGGGCGTTCGTGTGGCGGCGCCAGGGCTTCCGCAGCGTGGTGCGCCTCGCCCCGTTCCCTCTGCTGTTCGCCGTGGCGTACTTCTTCAAGAACTGGTTCCTCTATGGCAGGATCCTGGTGACCTTTCAGCCGTACGGCCTCGGCGATCCCCTGGCCGGCACCTTGGGTGTGCTCTTCGATTCCCGCCACGGCCTCCTGCCGTTCGCGCCTGTGCTCATCCTTGCGGTTGCCGGCTGGGCCGTCTTCAAGCCGGGACGCCGATCCCTGGACGACCGCAGCCTCCTGTCGCTGGCTGCGTTCCTCGCGTGGTTCGCGGTGACCGCATGCTGGGTGGACTGGCGGGGAGGCTCCTGCTACGGCCCGCGTCTGATGGTGCCGGCGATCATGGCGCTGGTCCTGCCGATCTGCAGGTGCTGGCAGCGGTTCGCAGACGACAGGCGCTTTCGGGTCATCTCGTACGCGCTCATCGTGCTCGGGTTCGCCATCCAGTGGCGCGCCGGCACGAAACCGTTTGCCGCCTTCTGGAGTATCTCCTTGTCCGAGCTCCTGTTCGGTGCGCCGATCGCCACTCTCGCAGGCCTGGTTGTCGGCGGGATGCTGCTGTGGTTCCTGCCGCGCCTGGCGGTCGCTGCAAGGCTGCGGCAACCCGTCGCGGACTCGGAGGCTAACCTCGGCTGACCCGGCCGGGCGGAAGGGCTTGACATCGGCGGGATGTTATCCTACTGTTTCAGTCGGAGTAGTTGGAGATCAGCCGAACGCCATGAAACTGACCAGACGCTCCGAATACGCGCTCCTCGCGCTCACCTACCTCGGGCGGGCCGCGACCGAAGAGTGGGCCCCTCTCGGCCGCATCGCCGAGGCGCAGGCCATCCCGCTGCGCTATTTGGAGCACATCGTCGCCGCCATGTGCCGCGCCGGCTATCTTGTCAGCTCGAAAGGCCAGCACGGCGGCTACCGCCTCGCCCGCAAACCGTCCGAGATCACGATCGCAGAGGTGATCCGGCTGTTCGACGGCGCGCTTGCCCCGGTCGAGTCCGTCAGCAAGTACTTCTACCAGGCAACCCCGATCGAGCGCGAGACCAAGATGCTGGCCGTCCTCGGCAACATCCGCGACTACGTGGCGCGGACGTTGGAGGGAACGACCTTGGCGGACATCCTGTGATTTTTCATGCTTGTTATCCTACTAATTCGCTCGGTCAAGGAGGAGCAATGATCAAGACCATCGAGATCCGCGGGGGACGGGGCAAGCGCGGCGAACCCGAATCGGTTGCCGCAGTTCGCCTCGCCATGGGGCAGGTCGCCAGCGTCGTCGGTCCCACCGGCTCGGGTAAGACCACACTCATCAACGACTTCGAGATCTTCGCCGACGGCTCGACGCCGACCGGCCGCGTCGTCCTCGTCGACGGCGAACCCGCGGGGGATGACCTGCGCGACGATCCGGCCTCGCACCCCATCGCCCTGATCACCCAGCACACCAACTTCCTCTCGGACCTGCCGGTGCTCGAGTTCCTCCACACGCACGCACGGGTCCGGGGCGGGAGCGGCTTCGGCCTCGACGCCGTGACGAACGAAGTACTCGCGTTCGCCAACGAGCTGACGGGCGAGCCGATCGAACCCGGCTGGCGCATGACCGAGCTCTCCGGCGGCCAGACCCGTGCCCTCCTCATCGCCGACGCGGTTGTCATCGGGAACGCGCCCATCATCCTCCTCGACGAGATCGAAAACGCCGGCATCCACCGTATGCGGGCTCTCGAGCTGCTCCGAAGGTACGAGAAGATCTTCGTCTTCGTCACGCACGACCCGTACATCGCGCTGTTGTCCGACGTCCGGATCGTGATGTCGGGCGGCGCGATGGCGAAGCTCCTCACAACCAGCGATCCGGAGCGGCGCCTCGCGCACCGTCTGCGCGCAGTCGACGAGTCCCTGCTGGCGCTGAGGGAGAGGATCCGGCTCGGCGAGTCGCTCGAGGAATCGCACCTGGAGGTGGCCTGATGAAGCTCGTCGTGTGTGCCGGGCCGGCGACCACGGGCAAGACGTCGGTGCTCCGCCACCTGACCCGGAAGCTCATTGCCACCGGGAATCGCGTGGCGTTCCTCAAGATCGACGTGCAGTACGCCGATGAGGACGAGCTGTTCGCGGCCGAGTTCGGCATCCCGGCCCGCAAGGTCTACTCCGGCGAGCTGTGCCCCGATCACTGCAGCGTGATGGTGCTCGGTGACGCCCTACGCTGGGCGCAGGGGTGCGGCGCGGGTGTCTTCCTGACGGAGACGGCCGGCCTCTGCCTGCGCTGCTCTCCCTACGTGGACGGAGGCCTCGGGATCGTCGTGCTCGAGGCGTCGAGCGGCATGAACCTCCCGCGGAAGATCGGTCCGATGTTGAGCCTCGCGGACATCGCCGTCGTCACCAAGGTCGACCTGGTCTCACAGGCCGAGCGCGAGGTTTTCCGGGCGCGCATCCTCGACGCGGCGCCTCAGGTCCGAGTCCGCGAGGTCAATGCGCTCCACGGGGTCGGAATCGACCCGCTCGTGCGGGCGGTCATGGCCACCCCCGACGCCGGCGAGCGCATGGGTCTGCGCGGCAACCCGCCAGTCGGCACCTGCACGATCTGCGTCGGCAAGAAGGATGTCGGCTGGCAGGCGCACTTCGGCGTCGTCCGGCCGCTCGACAACCAGGCGTTCTACCGGGGCGAGTAGCTCTTGCCCATTCACCAATGCGCACGAGCAGCCGCCGCCGGTTCGCGACGCACCAGCATCCGATCTTCAGAGGAGACCACGCGATGAACGACGCCCCAAACGCCATGCCTTCCCTCGACTGCGGACTCTGCGGTCTGCGCACCTGCCATGACTTTGCCGTGCGTATCGAGGCGGAGCCCGCCTTCCGAATCCGCTGTCCGCACCTCGACGCGGCCCCGATGGCGGCGCCCAGGCTCGCACGACGCCTCCCGGTCCTCGACGGACGAATGTCGGACTCGAATTCTGCCGCTACGCCATGGCTCGACACTCTGGGGCGCGAGTTCGACTTCTTCCTCGAGCACTTTCCGGAAGACCCGGGACCCCGAGAGGTGATCCTGCCCCACAATCCGCTGCTGGTCCGGGAGCTGGAGATTGAGGTGGGCGACACGCTCATCGGCCGCCCCCTCGGCCTCTCGTGCGGGTGCCCGGTCACCCACTGCGGAGTCGCCACCCATGTGGACCGACGCACCGGCGTGATGAGCTGGTGCGTGACCGGTCCGCTCGGCCCGCGCGGGAGACCCTTTAAGGACATCGGCTACTACAGCGCGCAGGCGTACGAAGGGATGATCAGGGACTCACGTTGCGAGCTGCGCATCGGCGAGCGTCACTTCTTCCAGCCGCGCATGTGCATGCTCCAGTGGCGCCACTCCGGTCTCGTGAACTACCTGAACCGGACTCCAGACGGCCTTCAGGTGCGGCTCGAGGGCCTTTGGATCGGGTAGCGGCAGCCCGCCGTTCTCCACTACGAGGCCTCGACCGTGACCCGAACCTGCGAGTCCACCAGGCTCTTGGGAATGAGCGCGGGCCAGTAGGCGACGACCTCCTGCGGCTTGGGACGCCCACCGGCGAACCCCGTGACGCCCGGAGGACCGGCCGTGACGAGAGGCGCCAGCTCATACCCGAAGCGAGCCACCGCGCCCCTGTCCTCGCCGCGGACCGCCAAATGCAGCACCACCTCCGGCGGATCTTCCGCCGCGGTTCCCACGCCCGGGTGGCACGCACCGGCCCCGATGATCTCGGTGACGCGGTCGTCGTCGGCGAACTTCACGCCGGCCCGAGCTAGTCGCTTCCACACGATCTCTCCGGCGAGACGTGCCTTTTCGACGGCGCGCGGCCCCGAGATCACGAGCTGCCCGGATGCCTTCCATCCCGCCTGGTACGACGCCGAAACCTTGTAGAACGGCGTCCGCGGCGCGCCCCAGACGCCGGCCACGCGGACGCGGTCTTCGCCGGCCTGCTCGAGGTCGATCGAGGTGAAGTCTGCGACGCAGTCGGGGGTGATGTAGGCGTGCGGGTCGCCCATCTCGTAGACGAGCTGCTCGGCCACCGTGTCGCGGGTCACGAGGCCGCCCGTCCCAGGGTGCTTCGTGACGATGAAGGTGCCGTCGGCCGAGCACTCGAGCACCGGGTAGCCGACGTCCCACAGCTCCGGGACCTCCCACCAGCGCGAGAAGTTCCCTCCCGTCGCCTGGGCTCCGCATTCGATGATGTGACCCGCCACCGTGCCCGCCGCGAGGAGGTCCCAGGCGTCCTCGGCCCACCCGAACTCGTGCACCAGCGGGCCGAGCGCGAGCGACGTATCCGTGATCCGTCCGGCGAGCACGATCTGGGCGCCCTGGTCGAGCGCGGCGGCGACGGGCCGGGCGCCCAGATACGCGTTGACCGAAAGCACCTTTTCACGGACTTCAGCCATCGGCTGACCGGTATCCATGTGCTCGAGACAGCAGCCCGCCGCGAGCACGTCGTCGAGGCGCGGGAGGAGGTCGTCGCCTTCGACGACGCCCACCGAGATCCCCCGGAGGCCAAGCTCCCGCGCGACCCGGAACACCTCCTGCCTGCACGCGGCCGGGTTCAGACCACCCGCGTTCGTCACCACCTTCACCCCGCGCTCGGCGATCGTCGGCAGGACCCGCCGCAGCAGCTCGATGAAGTCCGACGCGTAGCCTCTCGAGGGGTCCTTGAGGCGCTGCCGCATCATGATCGAGAGCGTCACTTCGGCGAGGTAGTCAAGGCCGAGGTAATCGAGCGGTCCGCGCGTGAGCATCTCGATCGGGGCGTCGATGCTGTCGCCCCAGAACCCCTGCCCGTTGCCGATCCGGATCACCCTGTCCATCGGACTCCCCGCTCGAGTCTACCAGCCCGCGGTCTCGGGTTTGAGGGTTCTCTCGATGACAACTGGCAGAGGAACTCAAAACAGCAGAGGGGCTGAGGAGCATGGGGGCAGAGGGGCAAGAAGCGACTCAGGCCGAAGCCGTCTCTTTCCCCTCTGCTCCTCTGCCCCTCTGCTGTCGTTGAGTTTTCGAACTTCATCCCAACTCGAGGAGGTGCCGGAGGTACCGCCAACTCCGCACCTGGCGCTCGGTGAACCCTTCGCGGAGCGCGACCAGCCACGCGCCGACGTCCTCTGGAGCGCCCTCGCTGACCATCTCGAGGGGGAGCTTCGAGGCCAACTGGAGCCAGCGCACGCCCGCGGCCGAGATGCGCGCCGCGGCGCGACCCGGCCTGTGATGGCCGCAGACGAACCGCTTCTCGACAGGGTCGAAGGTCCTCTGGCCTTGCGGCAGCTCGACGCCGCACACGCCGCACCGGTCGAGCTCCGGGAAGACTCCCGCTAGGCGAAGGAACCAGAGCTCCGCGTACCAGGCGACGGCTGCCGCGTCGTGGCCGCCGAACAGGCAGGTGAGGCAGCGCTCCATGAGGCGAAACGACGGCTCGACCCTCTGCCCCGGCGGGCAGTAGAGGAGTGCGAGTTCGGCGACGACCTGCCCGGCCGCCCAGGCCGGAGGGTCGGCGGCGAGGTTGAACGCCGAGCGGATCAGCTGAGCCTCGTCGAGCATTGCGAGCTCCGATCCCGGCCGCTCGAAGTAGTTGACCCGGACCTGAGCCAGGGGTTCGGTTGCGGAGGCCCAGGAGCTCCGTACGGTCCGGGCACGTCGCGCCACGACCCGAACCAGGCCAGAGCCGCGCGTGAGCAGGACGACCACAAAATCCCGCTCTCGGAACGGGTAGCGGGTCAGCACGAACGCGTCGTCACGACGGCTGGGCATCGGAGCGCACCGCCGGGTTCCGCCAGGCGGCGACCAACGGCAGGAGCGCCGGCGCGAGCACGTCGCTCCGCCAGTCCCTGCCGAGGCATGCTCGGATTTGGGCCCGGTCGAGCGGCTCCCGATCGACGACCTGCTCCAGAGCCGCGCGGGACGCCAGGACTCCCGGGTCAATCCTCAGCTCCTTAGCCAGGAGTTCGCGAACGTCCCGCGCCTGCCTTACTCGCGCTTCCCGCTCCCGGTCGACTTCGAAGCGGCGGCGTGGTTGGCGCGGGGGTGCCTCCGGGGGATGGTCGAGGGTCCGGAGGATCTCCCGCCCGAATCGCCGGACGTTTCCCCGCCCGACTCCCGGGGTCGCGGCCAAGGCCTCGAGGTCGGAGGGTGGGCTCTGCGCAAGAGCGAGAAGTGCCTCCGCGCGGAGGATCTTGAAAGGCGGCACGTCCTGGCCCGCGGCAATCTGCTCGCGCCAGGCGTGCAACGCCGCTAGGCGGTCGCGGGCCTCGCCGGAGAGTTTTCCCGAGCCTTTCACCCGCTCGAACGCAAGCGCGTCGGGCTCAGGCGCCTCCCACCGCACCGCTTCGAGCGCCCGGCACTCCTCGCGCCACCACTCGAGGCGGCCGAGCGCCGCGAGCTTCCCCGCGAGGCTGTCGCGCAGGCGGGCGAGGAACGCCGTGTCCCCCGCGGCGTACGCCAGCAGCTCGGGGGTGAGCGGCCGCAAGCCCCAGTCCGCGCGCTGGTACTTCTTATCGAGGGCGACGCCGGTCTCCCGTTCCACGAGCGCCGCCAGACCGGTCTGACTTTCGCCGAGAAGCTGCGCCGCCACCTGGGTGTCCGAGATGTTCACGGTTCGTGCGCCAAGGTCCCGGTTCAAGACGCGCAGGTCGTAGTCGGCGCCGTGCAGGATCTTCTCGATACCGCTGTCTTCCAGGATCTCGACCAGAGGACGCAACGCGTCGTGGCCGAGGGCCAGCGGATCGAGCACCCAGTGCTCGCCGTCGACCGAGAGCTGGATCAGGCAGAGCTTGTGATAGTACGAATGGAGCGAGTCCGACTCGGTATCGAGGGCGGCTGACCGCGCCGCAGCCGCCCGCCCGCAGGCACGCCGCACTCCGCCTTCGTCTGCAACGAACGTGGGGCGAAACGCCGGAGCTTCCATGGCCACCGGATGCTAGACGCGCGGGGGATTCCCCGCAAGTTCGACCACCGCGCAGGACGGGCAAGGCGTTGGGCTAGAACGCGTCGGCCGGAGCCTGCGGCAGCGCCTGCCGGACATCGATGTCGACCGTCTCCCCCGTCTCGGCGATCGTGCGCTTGTGTGCGAAGAACACGCCCGCATGGGCCTGCCACCCCTCCCACTTCACGGTCATCGTCGCGCCCTTGCGAGTGAGCACGGTCTGCACCACGCGACCTGTGGTGGGGTCGAGCTTGACATTCCACGATCCGACCTGCGACTGCACTTCCACCGCCGGGCACATCGCGCCGCCCTCGCCGGGAACGTCCGGGAGCGGCTTCACCGTGACGCCTGAGGCGCCCCAGTCGAGAGGGAACATGAGCCACAGAGCATCCTCGCTGAATCTCTTGATCGCGAAGGTCACCGCGTCAGTGAGTTTTCTTCCGGATAACTGCTGCCCGTTCTCCCACGCTCCGCCGGTCTTCGACCCGAGGTCGATCGCCGCGTCCAGCTTGGTCCCGGTCGCGCTCGGGATCGCCGCCCTGAGATAGCCGTGCGTCCGGTCCCACCGGTAGCTGTAGGACTCCGGGACGCGTCCCTGGGTCGTCACCGTGACCTCGAACTCGAGGTACCCCACGCCCCGCCAGTTCTGGGCGCCTCCGCATGCAGCGAGCTGACCGGCAGGCGTCCGAGGGTCCGGTCCTTCCAGACAGAGCGCAGATGTCGCAGCGGTGAGCGCCGCCAATGCCAGCACCGAGAGATAGCGGTTCCTTGACATCGTCATTCCCCCCAACACGTGCCCGAAGCTGGTCAACAGGCAATGAAACACAGCGAACGGACGCTAAGTGATTCTACACCAAGGCGCCGCGTTGAACCCGTTCTCGTTCAAACCTGGTGTTTCCGTTGTCATCGCCCCCGAGCGCAACGAGGGGCCCGTCGGCACCACTGTCATCGCGAGGGGTCCCGACACAGGCGGGACGACGCGGCGATCTCGCGGAAGTGGACGAGCCTGCTTCGTCGACGTGTCCCGCGACAGCGGGATTCGTCGCTCCTCGGAGTGACAAGTGCGTCGGAACGAGACCCCATCCCGCCGCCGTTGGCGACGGCTACACTGGAGTCATGCCGATGATGACTGTAGCCGGGACCTGCCATGCGTGACAGCCAGCCGTTGACCCTGCTCGGACGCCACAACCCGCGCCTCCTCCGGCTTCGCCGGATCGCGCAGCGACAGGAGCCGGACCTGACGGTCGCCGATGGGCTCAAGCTCGCCATCGACCTCGCTGCCGCCGGAATCCCGATCGTCGAGCTGTTCACGATCCCCGAGCGGCTCGATGAGGTCCGGGAGAGCCCGGAACTTCGGGCCGTCTGCGACGGCGGCCGCGCCTATCTCTTCGACCCGGCCACGGCCTCCAACCTGGCCCCGACCAGGCAGACCCAGGGCGTCCTGGCCGTCGTCACGGTCCCGTCCGTGCACCTCCGCGCCGAAGGCGTCGTGATCTACCTGGACCGGATCCAGGACCCCGGCAACGTCGGGAGCGTCATCCGCTGCGCCACGGCCTTCGGGGCGACGGGCGTGGCGTGCTCGCCGGAGTGCGCGGATCCGTTCTCGCCTCGCGCGCTGCGCGCATCGGCGGGTCACGCCCTGCTGCTTCCGGTGGAAGCCGGCGCGGACTTCGAACGGCTCGCCCAGGCGACGCACGGCGCGGGCGGCGAGGTCGCCGGCACGGCCGGCCACGGTGGCGTCTCCCTGGCTCGCTGGCGCCCGCGCCTCCCCCTTCTGCTGGCACTCGGGAACGAAGGGCAGGGCCTTTCGGAGGAGGTCCAGGCTTCCTGCAAACGCAACGTCACCGTACCCCTGACCGGCGGCGTCGAATCACTCAACGTCGCGGTCACTGCCGGTCTGATCCTGGGCTCCCTGGCGGGGGTTGCCGGGTCACCTATACTTGAATCTCGAGGTCATGAGGGGAGGCCGCGATGATCCGACATCGTGACGTCGAGCAGCTCCAGCAGCTCTCGCAGGCGCCCGGCAAGACGCTGACCGTCTATCTGGACGTGGACCAGACGAACTCCGCGAACCGCAAGCGCCAGTTCGAGACGCACCTCAAGGATCTTCTCAAACAGCTGCGGGTTGCGCACCCCGACGACGAGGAGCTGGCCCAGACCTGCAGCGAGGTCGAGGACATCGCCAAGCGCATCGAACCCACCGGCAAAACGCTGGTGCTCGCCCGGCACCGCAAGCTCGGGGTCACGTTCCGCAAGGTCATCCGCATTGCCCTCCCCTCCTTCGCCTACTGGAGCAATGGCGCCTTCCTGCGCCCGCTCATCGAGGCGCTCGACGAACACGAACGGTTCGGCATCGTCCTGGTGGACCAGAAGCGCGCGCGTCTGTTCACCGTCTTCCTCGGGGACATCGAAGAGCACAAGGACCTCGTCTCACAGATCCCACCGCGCCCCGACGCGCCGACGGCGGACAAGCTGCGCTCCCAGCCGCGGATGGAGCGCCACCACGACGAGAGTGTCTCCTCGCACGTCCGGCTCGTGGCCGGCGAGATCTCCCGGTTGATGGAGCACCTCGAGGTGGACCGCCTCATCATCGGCGGCAACGTGGGAGTTGCCTCCGAGTTGGCCCGGGCGCTCCCCAAACGCCTTCGCGGCCGGCTGATCGAGGTGCTGCCGATCCCGCTGACCGCGAGCGCCGACGACATCCTGGCCCGCGCGAGCGAGGTCCAGACACGGCTGGAGCGCGCCGAGGAGCTGGAGGTCGTGCGGGAGCTGCTCAAGGAGGTGCGCAAGGGAGGGCGGGCCGTGGCGGGCCTGTCGGCCACGCTCGAGGCGATCAACGAGGGGCGGGTGTGGAAGCTCGTCTACCTCCAGGGCATTGCGCTGGACGGCGGCGCCTGCGACCACTGCAACATGCTCTTCGACCCGGCCGACGAACGCTGCCCCGTGTGCGGCAACAAGGTCGAGGTCGAGCAGCACATGGTTGACCGGATGGCGCGGGCCGTCCTCGAGCGCGGCGGGCACGTCGAGATGGTGGACGGCCCTGCCGCCGAGGCGCTCCGCGCGGTCGCGGAGGTCGCCGCGTTAATGCACTCCTGAGCCTGGCCGGAAGAACCACGAGGTCCCGCAGGGCCCGCGAGGAGGCCGCTCCTGACGCCGATATGAGCCGCCATTTCGAGGGGTGCCGGCGCCTGGTGTCATCCTGAGCGGCGCTGCAGGTAGCGCGAACGACTTGGCGGACTCCTCAATCACTGTCATCCTGGAAGGGTTGCCGAAGGCACCGCGAAGGATCTCCCGGTAGCTCCGGAACTCTGTCATCCTGAGTGGTGCCGCAGGCACCGCGAAGGACCTCCTGGAATCTGGAGGGCGTTGCCTCTGGACGAGCCAATGGCGCCGGAGTGGCGAAATGGCAGACGCAGGGGACTTAAAATCCCCGGCCAGAAATGGCGTGAGGGTTCGAATCCCTCCTCCGGCAAACAACTTACA
>Ga0182019_10000014_pt1 | contig 82247 bp, 63 predicted proteins | sample 812E2MmetaG_FD_120483 | JGI IMG/M metagenome (GOLD analysis project Ga0182019, IMG submission 120483) | Permafrost microbial communities from Stordalen Mire, Sweden - 812E2M metaG | ecosystem: Environmental > Terrestrial > Soil > Wetlands > Permafrost | place: Sweden: Stordalen | collected...
GCGATGTTGACGCAGTCCGACGGCGTGCCGTCGACGATCCAGGTGGGGCAGTCGAAACCGCGATCAACCTTGGAGGAACGCACGGGGCGGTGGCGTGACTTGGCTGCGCCGATCCAGCTCTGCTCCGTCTTGGGTGCGACCACCGCGAGTTCATGGCCGGCGGCGCGCAGGCCGAAGACCAGCTCGTGCAGAAACACGCAGTCGATGCCGTCGTCGTTGGTGATCAGGAGGCGCATTTTTCACCACGAAGACACGAAGGGCACGAAGGGGAAAGCAGGAAGTGGATCATGAATGGCCGCAACGCTGCACAAGAAGCGCAAAGAAACCGGTAGCGGTGAATCCCCAGCGGCGCGCTGCTCGCGGGCGCTGAGGTGCCGAAATAAAAAGAGCGGCTCCGAAGAGCCGCTCGTTGCTTAAAGCTTGCGGCTTACGATTGCTGGGCCGGTGTCGCGGATTCGGCCGGGGCCGCGGGAGCGTCGGCCGGGGCGGCCTGCGGCGCGGCTTCCCGTTCCTTCATGGCGGCACGGCGCGAGAGGCGGACCTTGCCGGTCCGTTCGTCGATCCCGATGCACTTCACCCAGATCATCTCGCCCATCTTGACGACGTCCTCGGTGCGGCGCACGCGGAAGTCGGCCAGCTCGGAAATATGCACCAGGCCTTCCTTGCCGGGCATGCACTCGACGAATGCGCCGAACTCCTTGGTGCCGGTGACCCGGCCCTGGTAGGTCTTGCCCATCTCAATCTGCGAGCCGCCGCCACAAAGGCCGTCGATCTCCTGCACCGCACGGGCCATCGCGTCAGCGTTGTTGGAATAGATGTAGACCTTGCCGGAATCGTCCTCGGCGATGTCGATCTGCGCGCCGGTGGTCTCGGTGATGCGGCGGATGGTCTTGCCGCCGGGGCCGATGAGCAGGCCGATCTTTTCGGGATCGATCTGGATGGTCTGGATGCGCGGCGCGTAGGTGCTGAGCTGCTTGCGCGGCTCGGGAATGGCGGCGAGCATCTTGCGCAGGATTTCGATGCGGGCATCGCGGGCCTGGAAGATGGCCTTCTTCGCGATCTCGAGCGGCAGGCCGTTGATCTTGAGGTCGAGCTGGAAACCCGTGATACCCTCGGTGGTGCCGGCCACCTTGAAGTCCATGTCGCCGAAGTGGTCCTCCTCACCAAGAATGTCGGTGATCGTGACCCAGCGGGAGATCGCCCCGGAGGCGTCGTTCTCAGTGATGAGGCCGCAGGAGATGCCCGCCACGGGGGCGACGATCGGCACGCCGGCGTCCATCAGAGAGAGGCAGCCGCCGCAGATCGAGGCCATCGAGGTCGAGCCATTGGAGGCCATGATCTCCGAGGTGACGCGGATCGAGTAGGGGAACACATCCTCGGGCGGGACGACCGGAAGCAGCGAACGCTCGGCGAGCGCGCCATGGCCGATTTCGCGCCGGCCGGGGCCGGTGGTGCGGCCCGTCTCGCCGACCGAGAACGGCGGGAAGTTGTAGTGGAGGATGAAGCTCTTGGACTTGGCGCCGCCCGTGAGGGCGTCAAGTTCCTGCGCCTCCTTGGTGGGCCCGAGCGTCGTGAGGACGAGACCCTGGGTGTCGCCGCGCTGGAAAAGGCCGGAGCCATGCACGCGGGGCAGCACACCGACCTCGCAGGAGATCGGACGGAGCGCCGTGGCGTCGCGCTGGTCGGCCCGCACGCCCTTCTCGAGGACGGAATGGCGGTAGGCCTTGTACTGGAGATCCTCGAACACGATGTTAATGTCGGCGTCGGCGAACTTGCCCTCGCCGAGTTCGGCGGTGAGCGCGGCCTTGGCCTCGGCCTTGAGGGCGTCGACGTTGGCCTGGCGCACTTGCTTTTCCTTGCCGAAGATGGCCTCGGTCATCTTGGGGCCGGCGACGCGCTCAATGATGGCGCGGGCCTCGGGTTTGGCGGTGACGAGGGGGAAGACCGCCTTGGGCTTGCCCGCGATGGCGACGAGTTCCTTGATGGCCTTGATGACGGGCTGGATTGCCTGGTGGGCGAATTCGAGCGCCTCAATGAAGCGGGTCTCGGGCAACTGGTCGGCCGAGCCTTCGATCATCAGCATATCCTTCTCGTTGCCGACGTAGATGAGGTCGAGGTTCGACTGGAACATCTGCTCGATGCTCGGGTTCGCCACGAACTTTCCGTCGATCTGCCCGATGCGGAGTGCGCCGATCGGGCCGTCCCACGGAATGTCCGAGATGGCCAGGGCGGCCGAGGCGCCGTTGACCATCGAGATGTCGGACTCGTGCGCCTGGTCGGCGGAGAGCAGGATCCCGATGATCTGCACTTCGTTCAGGAAGCCGGTGGGAAAAAGCGGCCGGCACGGGCGGTCGCACAGGCGCGAAGTGAGGATCTCCTTTTCGGACGGGCGGCCTTCCCGCTTGAAGAAGCCGCCGGGGAAGCGGCCGGCCGCCGCGTATTTCTCCCGGTAGTCAACCGTGAGCGGGAAGAAGTCCTGGCCGGGCCTCATGGTCGAGGCAACGGTGGCGGAGACAAACACGGTGGTCTCGCCGACGGTGACGGTGACAGCGCCGTTGGCGAATTTGGCGAGGGTGCCAGTCGCGAACTTGATGCCAAGTTCGGGAACGGTGACGGTATGTTTCTGATTCATGGGTCTGATGGATTGCCCTGTTCCCCAGCCCTTCGCGCGTCGTGCGCAACCGGCATGGAAAAGAGGGACGATTGTCTGCGCCGCGCGGCTCAGCCGCTCCCGGCACAGGGGATCTCAACAGTTCTTAACCGGATTTCGCTCCCTGCATCCCAGACGCGAGAGATTTCTGTTTGCTTCCATCCGTCGAGGCAAAGCGGATTATCCTCACTCCGCCGAGGCGCGTTAGGGATAACGCGCCCTACCTTGGATAGCAGCAAGCGGAAATGTCCCGGGTCAAAAGGTGAGGGTCGGAAACGACGACGGGCGGTCCGCGGATTGGGCCGCCCGTCGAGGAAACTGGTTACTTGCGCAGGCTGAGACGCTGCAGCAGGTCGTTGTATTTGGCCAGTTCGTGCCGCTTCAGGTAATCCAGAAGCTTGCGACGGCGGCTGGCCATCTGCAGAAGGCCGCGGCGGCTGTGGAAGTCCTTGCGATGGCCCCGCAGATGCTCGGTCAGGTGATTGATCCGGGCGGTCAGCAAGGCGATTTGGACGTCGCAGGAGCCGGTGTCCTTCTCGTGAACTTTGTACTGAGTGATGATTTCGGTTTTTGCTATCGGCATGGTTTTGTGTGGGTTGCACAACTGTAGGGAACCTTCCGGCTCCGTGTCATCCGCCCTTGGCAAAAGGCCGCAGGCCGATGACACCGTTTTAATCCCCACCAGCGGGACCAGTCATGGTGGCAGTCCGCAACCGACGGACTGTCACTAACGCAAAGGGCACTATCAAAAGGGAAACCGGGCCGCGCAAGCGTTATTTTACGTGTCGGCGGCGCGGGCAGCACGGGTACAGGGTTCGGAGTTCAGGGTTTAGGGCTCGGAGTTCAAGGTCCAGGGTTCATGGTTCCGGGTGGAAAGCTGTCAGCAACAACCCCGTACTCTGGACCCTCAACTCCGAACCCTGAACCCCAAACTCTGAACCCGCACCGGGCACTCAACCCGCCCTGAGGTTGAGTTCGCGCACGTGGTCACAGCCGGGGAGCTTCTGAATCTTTTCCAGGATGACTTCCCGGTGCATAAAGAGCTCGTTGCGAACGATCGCGTGGGAGACAAGAACGAAGAGCGATTTGCCGCGATCGATGCGCACCGGGTGCGAATAACTGGCATTGGCCTCTCCAACCATCTCTGGCCAGTGGTCGCGGATCGTCTGCTCGCAGGAGTGGCGGCCAATCTGATACTTGACGAGCAGCTCCTCAATCAGCGGCGCCATCGGCTTCGTCGGCCGGCGCCACATTTTCCGCGGCTCGGTGAACGGGATGCCGCGGAAATCACCGATCAATTCCTCGGCGGCCTTGCTAAAACGTCGGGGCTCTTCAGGCATGGGAATACCAACCCCAGATCCGAGATTCAGCGTTCATGGGCGTTGGATTTGAAACCCGGAGCGCGCATCAGCTTGATCGGGAAGTGGTGCGGGTCTCCCGATCCGCGGGGAACGAGAACACGGGTCAGGAGACCCGTGCCACGAAACTGCCGATGAATGAAGCGTGACATGGAGGGTCCTGCTCAGATGCCGCTCGGCTTGTCCCGCGGATCGCCACTCGCGTGCTCTGGCGGTTCCTTCCGTCTTTCCATCTCGTACAGCCGGGCGTAGCGCACGAAGGCCCCGAAGGCGGTTGCCCAGGCAATATAGAATCCAGGATAGCCATCGAGGAAACCAAGCTTGATCACATAGGCGCGAAAAAAACGCCAGCCGGGACGGAAGATGGCCGTGGCCAGCGAGAAGCGCCCGCCGCGAGCCGCCTGTTGCCTGACAAACAGGTCGGCGAAGAGGTTGATTTTCGCCACGTGGCTGCTGAGGGTCGGAAACGAGTAGTGCAGCAGGTCACCGGTCAGTGTCGCCACCAGCCCGTCGGCTTCCACCCGTTCGTGGACGAATTCATCGCCACCCCAACGGGCGCGGCCAATCCGGATCAGGCGCAGGCTGAGGTTGGGATACCAGTCGCCGTGCGTGATCCACCGATCGATGAACCACACCTTGCGCGGAAAACGCCCCCCCGCGAAACTACCACGGTCGACCCGCGAAAAAAACGCCCCGATGCCAGCGCGCAACGCCGGGGACACCTCTTCGTCGGCGTCAAGCGCGAGCGCCCACGGCTGGGTCGCCTTGGAGAGCGCGAGGTTCTTCGTGTCGCGGTAGCCGAGCCATTCGGCCTCATGCACGGTGGCGCCATGCCGCTCGGCGACATCCCGGCTGGCGTCGGTCGTGCCGTTGAGCAGAACGACAATCTCTGCGACCCAGCCGCGCACGCTCGCAAGACAGCGCGGCAGGTTGTGCGCCTCGTTGCGGGCAATGATGACAACCGACAGGGGTAGGATTTCAGCCAAGGGTGACAAAGGTGGACATAGTTACCGCTTCAAGGCAATCCGTTGTCGACAGTACTCTGGATCAGGCTCTGCCCCGCGCCGCAACCACCGTTTCAAACTCACGCGCCGGTTCGTCCAGCGCATGGATAGCGGCGCGCCAGAAGTCCCGGTCCCGCAGATCGCGCCTCAGGGATCGCCGCACCACCTCCTCGCAACTGGCGCTGCCGGTCAGGCGAAGGAACTCCTCGTAGCGCGCCAGAAAGCCGGGTCCAGCGCGCAGGAATTCGGCGAACAGCGCCTGACTCAGCAGGAATCCAAAGGTATAGGGGAAGTTGTAAAACGACAGCTCGGCGATGAAGAAGTGCTGTTTCGAGGCCCAGAACCAGGGATCCTCGCCGCCGACCTCAAGAGCGGACCCGTAGACTTCCCGCTGGGCGGCGACCATGAGCTCCTTGATCCGGGTGACCGATACGGCTCCAGCCCGGCGCTCCTCATAGAATCGGCTCTCGAACGCAAATCGCACCGGAATATTCAGGAGGTAGGCGGGTGCCTGGCCGATGGCTTGATCGAGCAGAAACGCCCGCCGGGCCGGCGAGAGGTCCGGCTCGGACCGCAGGCCATGGGCGAGGACGAGCTCGGCAAATGTCGAGGCGGTCTCGGCAAGAGCCATCGGGTATTCGCGGGCGCACGGGCGGGTTCCGCCCAGCAGGTGGCTGTGCCAGCCGTGGCCCGTTTCATGGGCCAGGGTGCTGACGTCATGCATCGTTCCACTGAAGGTCATGTAGATGCGCTCTTCCCGGATCACCGGCGAGCCGGTGCAGAACGCCCCGGGCCGCTTGTTGGGTCGCTTTTCGGATTCGATCCAGCGTTGTGCCAGGGCGGCGCGGAAATAGACCTGAAGATTAGGATAGACGTTGCCGAAGGCGTGGTCCACCAGCGCCACGGCCTCTTCCCACCGCAGTTCCGGTGCCTCGTCGGGGAGACGCGGCGCCTCGAGGTCGTACCACGCCAGCGCCGGGGTGCCTTGCAGCCTGGCGCCCAACTGCAGGATGCGGCGCGGCGTATCGTAGTTCTCAGCCAAGACCGCGAACATCGTCTCGATTGTTTCACGCGAAATGGAGTTGTCGTGCAATGGCGCATCCAGGAAATGGCGCTGGTCGCGGCGCCCATATAGCGAGTGGCGGGTGCCGGCCATGGCGTTAAGGGCTGCCGCCATCGTATCTTCGGCGGCGACCCACACGCGGTTGCTGCCGGCAAACGCCGCTTGCCGGACGGCTCGGTCGGGGTGGGCCATCAGGGCGCGGGCCTGGGCCATCGGCACGTCTTCCGTCCGACCATCAGGCCATGCCATGGTGAAGTTCATCTTGCCGGTGACGGTGTCGTAGAGCCGACCCCACGCCCCGATACCGTCGACGCCTAAATCGGCCGCCAGCGCCTCCTCGGCCACCGCCATCTGATGCCCGGCTTCTGTCCGCAACCGTTCCAGCGCATGAGTGGCGCCGGCGAGGGCTGGCTGGCCAAGGAACGCCAGCCAGGCTGGTGGCGGGCCCGCCCGCAATCCGCCCAGCAATTGGGATTTCAGTTTGGCGTGTTCGGCCGCCAATGTGGCGAGCTCGGTTCGCTCCCTCTGGACGGCCTCGCTGGCTGCGTCTGCCGAGCTCAGGCAGTCAAGGTACGAGGTCAAATGGGCGAGGCGGGCTCCCAGATCTTCCCACGCCAGGAACACGGCGGCCCAAGTCACCATGTTTTCAGGGGCGAGCGGGGGGGTGCTGGCGGCATCCGACAGCCGGGCGGCGATTTCCTGACGAAGGGACTGTTTGAATGTCCGGTAGACTTGCCCGTCGAATTCCGGGAAGTAACCGGTGAGATTCCAGGTGCGTGGCGCGGCGGGTGTTGGCGGATTCATCGTGGTACCTGGCAGAACGGCACGAACTCTGGCCGGAGGCAATCCGATGCCGCAGCGGTTTCGCGGATAACTGTGTGGCCCGGACCTCACACCCTCCAATGGGAACTCTGGCAGGATCGGTGGCGCGTGTCATTGCGAGAAGCGAAGCGACGAAGCAATCCAGCCAGCTGGATCGCCACGCCCTCGTCCCTCGGGCTCGCGATGATAGCAGAGATTCTGGAGCATCCCCTCCACGGATCCGCGGTCGCGCAAGCCAACGCTTGTCATGATCGGGAGACTGCCCCTCAATCGGGGCTCCGGATGAAGCTTCGCCCTGACCACCACCGTCGTTTCGATCGCCGCTGCCGCGGCGTGAGGATTGCTCTCCGGTGAACCGCGCTTTCCTCACCCGGTATGCCTGGCTGTCGATCGCGGCCGCCCTGGTGACCATGGGGCTGAAAACGGCCGCCTATTTCAAAACCGGGTCGGTGGGGTTGCTGTCAGACGCAATCGAGTCATTGGTGAACCTTGCCGGCGGCCTGATGGCCCTGGCGATGCTGACCGTGGCCGCCCGGCCCCCCGACGAGGAGCACGCCTACGGTCACGGCAAGGCGGAGTATTTCTCCAGCGGAGTCGAAGGCACGCTGATCTTGATTGCGGCAGTGAGCATTTGGGTGACGGCGGTGCGGCGGCTGATCACGCCCCGGCCCTTGGAGGCGATCGGCGTCGGCCTGGCGATCTCCGTGGTGGCCTCGGTCGTGAATCTCGGCGTGGCACTGCTGCTCCTGCGGGCGGCGCGCAAGCATGATTCGATCACACTTGAGGCGAATGCGTATCATCTGCTGACCGATGTTTGGACCTCGGTTGGAGTGGTGGCGGGCGTGGGGGCGGTCGCCATCACTCATTGGGAGTGGCTCGACCCGGTCGTGGCGCTGGCCGTGGCCGGCAACATCATCTGGACGGGTGTAAAGATCGTTCGGCGGTCCATTTCCGGCCTGATGGACATCGCGATTCCGGTCGAGGATGTCGTCGCCATTCAGAAGGTGCTGGATGTCTTCCGGAGCGGGGGAGTTCAATTCCACGCCTTGTTCACGCGCCAGGCCGGGGCGCAGAAGTTCGTTTCCGTGCACGTGCTGGTGCCCGACGACTGGACGGTCAAGCGCGGCCATGAATTACTGGACCGCATCGAGGCGGAGATCCGGCGCGCGGTGGCGAACACGGTGGTGTTTACCCATCTGGAACCGAGGGACGATCCCGCCTCCTGGGCGGACGAGAGACTCGAACATCCCGAAACGCCCGGCTCCTGACCGAGCGACACAACTGTTTTCGGCGGCTGCCCGATCGGCCGAGACCAGCCGTGGCGGTGGCCTCGCAGAGTCTGGGCGGGAACCGCCTCGGCCCCCGGTGCGGGATTTGTAACGTAATACGTTACAAAGAGGGAATCGCAGGACGCCGAGCTCGGGCGCCTATGTTTTGCCGAGGGACGAGCGCAGGATTTGGTAGAGATAGCCGCAGGAACGCCAGGCGCGCACGAGGCATTTCCGGGTGTCTCCCGTGCGAAAAACGATCAGGCTCAACAGCGCCAGCAGCGTGAACGCAGCAGTCTTGAGAAGATTGGCGCCGAAACGGGACGCCAGATAGCCCCAGGACGAACACCCGGCGGCGCGCAGACCGGCCACGTGGTCAACCACGCGGGAGCGGGCGGAGTCGAACGCGTGGCGGGTGGCATACCGAAAGATCAGGCGCGATGCCGGCATCTGATGAAATGCTTTGGCCGCGGGCGCAAACCAGACCTCCAGCCCGGCGGCGCGCAACCGCCGGATCATCTCGCCGTCACCGCCTGAAAAAAGCGCTTGGCCACGGCGGTCAAGGTCGGTGCTGAAGGTGCCGCACCGTGCAAACGCCCACTTGGGAATCGCGAGATTCGCCCCCATCGGTGTCTGGTGCGACGGCAAGGGGCCGGGGTCGGTGCGAAAGGCGAGCGGCCGATGAGCGCCCGTCAGCCAGGGCGGTAGGCCGTCGGGAAAGACGGGAATCACTTCTCCTCCCACCGCCCCGATCCGGCGAGAGGGGTCGCCGAGCAAGGGCGCAACGAGTTCGCGCAGCCAGTCCGGCTCAACCAGAACATCGTCATCGGCAAAAACGATGATCTCGCCGCGCGCCTCCGCGATGGCGCGGTTGCGGGCATGATCGAGTCCCTGCCTCGCTTCGAGCACATACCGGACGGCCGGCACACCGCCGGCACACGCGGCGCTCACCTCGCGGGTGTTGTCGGGTGAGTTGTTGTCGATCACCAGCACCTCGTAACGGTCGGCCGGAAAATCCTGCCGGGTGACGCCGGCTAGCGTCGCTCGCAACAGCCCGGCGCGGCGGTAGGTCGGAATGGCGACGGTGAGGCGGATCTCCGGATTCATCGGGCGAGGAGTTTGACCAGCTGCCAGACCCAGCCGCTCGGCAGCGCGCTCAGCGGAATGCGACCGAGCGCCAGTGCCCGGGTCAGTCCGGCGGGTCGTTCCACATAGCGCTTCGCGTAAGCCTGGGCGGTGCGGGCGGTGAAGAACCTGGCCAGCCAGCGGCCCAGCCGGGGCGACGCGCCCAACTGTTCACGGGCGACCCGCAGGCGGATGAGATGGGCCAGGCGCAGCATCCGCCGCCATTCGGAATCCGTCCACTGTCCCTCGGAGACGCGGTAAAATGCGCCGATCGTCCGCACCACCTCGACCGGACCGGATGCAGCCAGCCGGTACCAGAAATCGTAATCCGCCAGCGGACCCCAGCGCGGATCGAAGCCGCCGAGGCGCAGCCCAAGTTCGCGGGGAAAAAGCGCGCCGGGGAAGGGCGTGAACGAGCCCTTGATGAAAAGGCGGGGCGGATAAGGGCGGACCGCGGTTCCCCTGGCAGGGGGAGGCAGGACCGGCGGCGTCGCCCCCTGGACAACCTGGGTGCAGACGGCGCTCAGGCCGGCGCGCAACCGCGGAACCACCGTGTCGAGGTACCATGGATATAGCGTGTCGTCCTCGTGCAGGATCATCACCCACCGGCCGCGGGCGTGCTGCAGGCAGCGGTTCCAGTTGCCGACCGCACCGAGCGCCGGGCGGTTCGCATAAAACGCGACGCGATCGGCAGAGAACTCCCGGACCACCCGCACGGTCTCGGCGAGGCCGCCGTCGTCGCAGACGATGACCTCGTAGTCGTACCCGCCGCTCTGCGCCGCGAGGCTGGCGAGCGCCTCGCGCAGCAACGCCGGCCGCTGGTAGGCGGGGAGGCCAAAGGTGATCAGTGGCGCCTCGCGACGGCGGCCGCTCACCGGGGTTTCATCGAGCGGTCCGAGGCTCATGGCCGGACGGCCGGGCGGGCCAGCTGATCGCGGACGGCAGTGAACACCAATCCCGCTGGGAGATTGCGCACGCAATAATTGCGGTACGAATCTCCCGGAACGCATTCGCCGGGCGCCACGCAGGCGATGCACGGCAGGGGCGGCTGCAGGGCGAGGTGACCTTCGCCCGGCGGCGCGAACAGCACTGGGTTCTGGGAGCCGAGCAGCGCCACGACCCGCGTGCCGACCGCGGCGGCGACGTGCATCGGGCCGCTGTCATGGCAGAGGAGGAGATCGAATTGCGCGGTGAGGGCAGCCAACTGCGGAGCGGATAGATGTTGGTCGATGACCAGCTGGCCGGTTCCGGCATGAGCCAGAATCTCCTGCCGGACAGCCTCCTCCCCGGGACCGGTGATCAGAACCACTCTCGCGCCCAGTTCCGTTCTGACGCGCCGGCAGACCTCGCCAAATCGCTCCGGCGGCCAAAGGCGGCAGGGGCTCCGTGAGCCCGGATGCACCAGCAGGCAGCGGGTGTTTGGCGGAACCACGGCGCCAAACAAACGGCCGAGCAACTCGCGGACAAAGGCGAGATCGGCCTCGCGCGGCACCAGGCGGATCTCGCGCCGAGCAATGGGCACGCCGGCCGACGCCAGCAGCGAAAGGTAATACTCGGTGATAGGCCGACGCTCATGGATGGCCGGCGGATCGAATTGCCGGAGCGTGTAGAGCCGGTCCAGCCGCGGCCGCCGGCCTTCGTGCCAGAGCGTGGCGCGGAATGGTGCGCCACTCAGCCGGGCGAGCACCGCCGTGCGCTCGTTGTTGTCGAAGTCGAAAACGTGGGTGAAGCGCGCCTGCCGCAAACACCGGAGGAATCCCGGCCACTCGCGGGTCCGGCGGGGGAGGGCGAGCACTCCGTTGACGTCAGGGTTGAGCACGAGCACGTCGCCGTAGGGCTCCTCGACGAGCGCGGTGATGCGCGCCAGCGGCCAGTGGAGGCGCAGATTGCGAAAAACGGAACCGAGCAGCACAATGTCGCCGAGGTAGCGGCGGCGGATGACGAGAACGGAGGGCGGGGGGGCGGACATGCGGCAGTTTCGGCTAGCGTGCGAGGAGTGAAGAAGGTTGATTACCGCAATGCAATACCGTCCGCCCGGCTGGCTGCCGGCGTCCGAGCAGGTCCAGCGCACCGACTACTACGCCCATCTGCGCGCTGAGGTGATCGCGGCGATTCCCGAGGGCTGCGCAACAGTGCTCGACGTGGGTTGCGGCAAGGGGACCCTCGGCCGCTGGCTCAAGGAAAACGGAGTGCAGGCGGTCCGGGGCATTGAGCTGTCCCCGGTGGCGGGCGAGGAAGCGAAGCGCTGGCTGGATGGCGTCGTCGTAGGCGATGTGGAGCGGGCGGAGCTGCCCTGGCCGGAAGCCTCGGTCGATTGCATCATTTGCGCCGACGTGCTGGAGCATACCGTTGATCCGTGGAAGGTGGTCGGAAAACTCAAACGGCTGCTGGCGCCCGGCGGTTGCATCGTAGCCAGCATCCCGAACGTGGCGTTTCACCGGAACATTCGGAAGATGCTGCGCGGCGAGTGGCGCTATGCTGACGAGGGACTGCTGGATCGCACCCACCTGCGGTTTTTCACCCTGCAGACCATCGAGGAGCTTTTCCGCAGCAATGGCCTGGCGATCGAGGCGGTGTTCAAGCAGGTCGATGGCGGCTGGAACATCCGCCTGCTCAACGCGCTGTTGTTCGGCGCGCTCCGCCACACGCTCTGCCTGCACTACATCGTGCGGGTGCGGCCGGCATGAGCGGCGCCACCGGCGCCCTGCGCAGGGCGCCTCAAGCAGCTCGACCCACGGCCGGTCCGCGGCCAGACCGCAGCCGGTCCGCATCATCGCCTTTCTTATGACCCGGCCCGCTCCCGGGAACTTGTCAACTAATAGTTAACAAGTTGCTCAGTCGGCAACGACGCGGGATACCGGGCCGGAAAAATGGGCGGGCGGGGACCGCCGCGCGTCAGGCCGCGCCCGCGTGCTGGCGGTCATAAAGCGACCGGTAGAGCGCGTTGCCCGCGTAGAGCGAGGCGTGGTTGCCTTGGGCGACGATCTCTCCCCGGTCGAAAACGAGGATGAGGGAGGCGTCGCGAATAGTGCTGAAACGGTGGGCGATGATGATGACGGTCTTGCCGACGACGAGCTTGCGGAGCGCCTCCTGAATCATCTGCTCGCTTTGAGAATCGAGTGCCGAGGTGGCCTCGTCGAGGATCAGGATGGGGGCGTTGCGCAGGAACGCCCGGGCGAGCGCGAGGCGCTGTTTCTGGCCGCCCGAGACGAGCGCGCCCCGCTCGCCGACCATCGTTTCGTAACCGCGCGGGAGTCCCCGGATGAATTCGTCGGCATGGGCATCAATGGCCGCGGTGAAAACCTCGTCCCGGGTCGCGTCCATGCGGCCGAGCAGAAGGTTGCTATAGATGGTGTCGTTGAAGAGGACCGGATCCTGCGAAACCACCGCGATATTGCGGCGGAGATCGGCCACGCGCAGGGCGCGCACGTCCAGGCCGTCGATGGTGACACGGCCGGCGCCAACTTCGTAGAAGCGGGGAACGAGGTTGGCGAAAGTGGACTTGCCCGCGCCGCTGGGACCGACCAGCGCGCACACCGTCCCGGTCGGAATGGCCGCGGTGACGCCGTGCAGCACCGGTTCACCAGCTTTGTAGGCGAAGGTGACGCCCACGAAGGCGATGTCGCCGCGCAGGCGTCCGACGATCACGGGTTGTGCCGGATCGGTGATCGTGACCGGGGCGTTCAGCACGACCTCGAGGCGGTCGAGCGCCCCGAGCCCGCGTTGGAACTCATTGTTGAGCGCCCCGAGCTTCTTGATGGGCTCATAGCTCGTGTAGAGCGCGGTGATGATGGCGAGAAAGGATTTAAGCTGAACGTGCACCTGGTAGGCGTAGACAAAGGTGAAGGCGATGCCGACGGCGGAGATGATCTCGATCGTTGGCGTCAGGGCCTGGGCGTATTTCACGGCCTTCATCTGAAAGGTGATGAGGCCACGGCTCTCCACGCCAAAGCGCGCGACCTCTCGTTCCTCAAGCCCGAACGCGCGCACCTCCTTCGCGGCGGCCAGGTTCTCGCTGAAGCGGTCGGTGACCGAGCCCATCTGTCCCTGGATCTGCTGGGCCCGTTTGAGCAGCTTCTTCCCGACATAGCGGATCGGGAACACACACAGCGGCACGATCCCAAGGCAAACAAGGACGAGGGCGACGCCTCTTTCGTGGAAGGCGGCCCACACCAGAAAGCCGAGCGAGCCGAGCAGCGAGGCGGGCTGCTTCATGCCGTCATTGGCCACGCTGGTCAGGGTGAACTGGAGCTGGTTGGTGTCGGCCAGACCGCGCGAAATCAGGTCGCCGGTCGTCTGGCGATGGATGAAGGACAGGGGCAGGAACTGCAGCTTGCGGAAATAGTCGAGCCGGAGAGTTTCGAGCACCCGCACGCCGGCCAGCTGGATGAGGAAGCCATTAAAGTACCCGGCCAGCCCGCGCACCACAAAGACCGCCGGCAGCCAGAGCGAAATCAGAAAAAGCTCCCAGGAGGAAAGCGCCGCCGGGTTGTCGCCGAAGATCTTGGGGAAGACCGAATTGACCATCAGCGGCAGGCCGGCGCCATTCGCGGCGCCATAGAGCAATCCGCAGAGGACGGCGCCGATCAGCGGGCCGCGGACGGCGCGCAGATAGCGGAAATAGGGACGGAAACGACGCATGAAGGTATCGCGATAGAACCGGATTCCGCGGCCGCGTTCCACCTCAATCTTTCGAGGACCGCACGTCGAGCGCATCCCGCAGGCCGTCGCCCAGAAAGTTCAGCGAGAACAGCGTGAGCGAAAAGACCGTGCCCGGGAAGATGAGCAGCCAGGAGAACTCCTCCATCTTCTCCGCACCGTCCTTGATCAGAACGCCCCATGAACTCATGGGCGGCTGCACGCCGAGTCCGAGAAAACTAAGGAAGGCCTCGATCAGCATGACCGACGGGACCGTCAGCGTGGTGTAGACGATGACCGGTCCGAGGAGGTTGGGCAGAATGTGGCGGAAGAGGATCCGCCGGCGCCCGAAGCCGAGCACCCTGGCGGCTGCGACGAACTCCATGCGTTTGACCGACATGACCTGCCCGCGGACGATGCGGGCCATCGTCAGCCATTCGACCGCCCCGATGGCGACGAAGAGGAGGATGATGTTCCGTCCGAAGAACACCATCAGGAGGATCACGAAGAGCGTAAAAGGAAGGGAGTAAAGGATGTCGACGATGCGCATCATCGCGGCGTCAAGCAGGCCGCCGGCAAATCCCGCCACCGCGCCGTAGATGACGCCGATGGTCAGGGCCACGACGGTCGCGCTGAGCCCCACCGCGAGGGAAATGCGCCCGCCGTAGAGAATTCGCACCAGCAGGTCCCGGCCCAGGACGTCGGTGCCGAGCCAGTGATGGAGGCCGGGGGCCGTGGCGCCGAGGTCAAGGTGGGTCTCCTCGTAGCCGTAAGGGCTAAACCATGGTCCCGCGAGGCAGGCGAGGGCCACGAGCACCAGCGCGTACGCGCTGAAGACCGCGAGCCGGTTCTTGCGCAGGCGCAGCCAGGCGTCGTGCCAGGGCGAACGGCCGCGTTCCGGCTCGGCGGAAGCCTCGCCCTCCAGCGTCCCGGGGGAATGGTTCGGGTTCATCGTGGCGGCCTATTCCAGCCGGACCTTGGGATTCATCCAGGCCTGCACGACGTCCGCCAGGAGGTTGAGCGCCATGATCAGCGCGGCGTAGAGAATGACCGTGCCGAGCACCAGCGTGTAGTCGCGGTTAAAGGCGCTCGTCACGAATTCGCGGCCGAGACCGGGGATCTGGAAGATCGTCTCAATGACAAATGACCCGGTGAGGATGCCGGCGATGGCGGGTCCGAGGTAAGCGACGACCGGCAGCAGGCCGCCGCGCAGGGCATGCCTGAAAACCACCCGAAGCTCGGAAGCCCCCTTCGCGCGCGCCGTGCGGATATAATCCTGGTTGAGCACCTCCAGCATTCCACCGCGAGTGAGCCGGGAGATGGGGGCAGCGTAGGCGAGACCGAGCACCAGGGAGGGCAGAACGCGGTCGGCCGCCACATACCAACCGGACGCGCTGAACCAGCCGAGGTGGATGGCGAAGGCCAGCACGCACAGAGGACCAATCACGAAGGTCGGCACCGAAAGGCCGATCATGCCGACGGTGGAGGCCGCATAGTCGGCCCAGGTGTTGCGCCGCAGCGCGGCGACAATCCCCAGGGTCAGGCCAAGCAACAGCGCCACGGCGAGCGACCACAGGCCGAGTTCGATCGAGACGGGCAGCTTGTCGGCGAGGATCTCGTTGACCGAGCGGTTCGAATATTTGAACGAAGGACCGAGGTTGCCGTGCAGCAGGCGGCCGAGGTAGTCGAAGTATTGTTGGTGAAGCGGCTTGTTCAGGCCGTAATGAGCTTCCAGGTTGCGGAGGATCTCCTTCGGCACGGCCTTTTCCGCCGTGAACGGCCCGCCCGGCACGAACCGCAGCATGAAAAACGTGGCGGTGATGATAATGTAAAGCGCGAGCAGCGATTGGAGCAGGCGCAACGTGATGAAACGCAGCATGACTTGGCCGGGGAGGCTAGACAGATGTCGGAGCGCGGTAAAGCTCCCCGGCGCAGGGTCGGTCGTAAAGTGGCACGGGTCCGACACGGGTCGGGAGACCCGTGCCACGGAAATGCCGCCGGGAGGTGCGGCATATGAAGGTCCTGCTCCACCGCCTCGAGGTTTGCCCCGGGAGGCTGCTTTGCCCGCGAAAATCGGCCTCGCCTCCCTGCCACCGATTGCGGAAGACTAGCCGCTTATGCACGCTCTGCCGTGGTTTGCGACTGCCGGGGTCAACGCCGGCGACATGCCGCTCTGGCTCACGGCGCCCTTTGCCCTGCTGTTGATCCTGATCGCGGTGATGCCGCGGTCGCCGGCCTCGATCAAGCATCTCTGGGAGCGCTATTATGCGCACACCGCGATCGCTCTCGGACTCGCCGTGGCCGGCTACTTCGTGCTGCGCCTGCCGGATGGCAGCGCTGTCGTGCTGCACGCCGTCCGGGAGTATTTCTCCTTCATCAGCCTGATCGGTTCGCTCTTCGTTGTCGCAGGCGGCATCCACCTCAAAGTCAAAGGCGAGGCCACGCCGTTCGAAAACGTGGTCTTCCTCGCGATTGGTGCGGTGACGGCCAATTTCATCGGCACCACCGGTGCCTCGATGGTCTTGATCCGGCCCTTTATCCGGATGAACAAGATCCGTGTGAGCGCCTACCACGTCGTTTTCTTTATCTTCGTCGTCTCCAACTGCGGCGGTTCGCTCACGCCGATCGGCGATCCGCCGCTATTTCTCGGATATCTGCGCGGGGTGCCGTTCTTCTGGCTGATCAACCAGGTGATCGGGCAATGGCTGGCAACGGTCGGGGCAATCCTGGCGGCGTTCTACCTGCTCGACCGGCGGGCTTATCGACGCGTGCCGCGGGCGGTCCAGGCCCGGATCAAAGAGCCGGAAACCTGGCGCTTCGAAGGCGGCATTAACGTGCTGCTGCTGCTGGTCATCATCAGCGCGGTCTTCTTGCCCGATGAATTCTTCTCGCGCGAGATTGTCATGCTCGGGGCGGCACTGGTCTCCTGGAAGTTCACCCCCAAGATGGTGCACGAGGAGAATCACTTTTCCTTCGGCCCGATCAAGGAGGTCGCGTTCCTGTTCATCGGCATTTTCCTCACCATGATGCCGGCGCTCGGCTATATGGACCGGCATGGCAGTGAATTCAGGGTGACGAAGCCGATCCATTACTATGTGGCCTCCGGCAGCCTGTCCTCGGTGCTCGACAATGCCCCGACCTACGCCACCTTCCTGCGACTTGCCGAGACCACGGCCACCGCGAGACGGGACTTGCCGGCGGATGCGTCCGCGCGCCCGCCGGCGGAGGCCGAAACGATTGCGCTGATGCGCGCGGATCCCACTGACGCGCGGCTGATCATCGCCGTGAGCCTAGGGGCCGTCTTCTTTGGCGCCATGACCTACATCGGCAACGGGCCGAACTTCATGGTCAAGTCGATTGCGGAATCGTCGGGTGTCCGGGTGCCGACCTTTGTCGGCTACATCCTCCGATACAGCCTGCCCATCCTGCTACCGATCCTGCTGGCGAGCGGGCTGCTGTTTCTCTAAACCGCCGGTGACGACCCAGCCGGCTTGCCTCAATGCTTGGATTTGAAGTATAAAAACATCGCCAGGAACAGCACGACCTGGGCGGTGATTACGCCGGCAATTATCAGGATCATCGGCATCCGGTTCTTCCACGGCTGTGGCGAGCGTAGGTGCAGATGGCGTTCGGTGAGCTGCACAACCTCGTAGTCGTCGAGCTCCTTCTTCATCTCGCCGGCGCTCGCGTAGCGCTTCTCCGGGTCACGTTCCAGCGCGTGGAGGATGATCTCCTGGATGACCGGGGTGAGATTCTCGTTTCGCTTGCGGGGTGCGATCGGGTCGCCGGTGACGCGGGCGTTCATGACGACGTAGGGACTCTCGCCTTCGAAGAGGGTGGAGCCGGTCGTCATCTCGTAGAGGATGGCGCCGAGACTGTAGATGTCGGTGCGGTGGTCGCCCCGACGGCCTTTCACTTGCTCGGGGGCCATGTAGTCCGGGGTGCCCATCGTCGGGGTGAACCCGGCAAAGGTGAGGCGGCGGGCTTGGTCGACGCGGGCAATGCCGAAGTCGAAAAGCCGCAGGCTGCCGTCGCGGCAGACCATAATGTTCTGCGGCTTGAGATCGCGGTGGGTGATGCCGTTCTTGTGCAGGTAATCCAGCGCGTCGCAGATGCGACTGGCATAGCGCGCCGCCTCCTTCTCCGGGAGCGGCTTTTGGCGCTCGAGAATCTTGGCAAGCGTCTCCCCATCGAGGAACTCCATCACCAGGTAGGGGCGGGTCTTCTTTCCCTCGACCTTGATCACCTTCAGCACGCCCGGGTGCTGGAGCTGGGTGCCGATTTCCTCCTCGCGTTGGAAGCGCTCAAATCCCGCCACGTCGCTTTCAAGCGTCATCAGCGGCACCTTGATCGCCACCGCCTCGTCGGTCTGTCGGTCTCGCGCCTTGAAAATCGACGCCATGTTGCTGCGCGCGACCAGATCGGTGATCTCAAAGCGTCCGTCGAGCGTCATTCCCGGGGCCAGTTCTCGTGCGGCGGGAATCACCGACGGGGCAGAGGTTGAGACGGTCGATTTCACCACCTCCTCCCAGTCACGTACTTCCAGCAACTGCAAGGAAATGTTGTCGTCGCCCCCCCGCTTTTCCGCCAGGGCCACGAGGTGGCGGCAGGCGTCATAGGGGTGATGCTGGCTGACCAGTTCGCAAATCTCATCATCGAGAACAAAGGCGTGCAGGCCGTCGGTACAGTGCAGGAGGAAGTCCCCGTGGTTCAGGAACTCGGTCGTGAGATCGGGATGGCAGTATGGCTCCATGCCGACGGTGCGAGTCAACTGGCACCGCTCCGCGCTGGCCATGGCCTGGCGCTCCAGCATCAAGCCCAGCTTGACCGAGATGGCCGTGGCGACGTGATCCTTGGTCAGGCGGAAGATCTTCTTCTTGCGGATCAGGTAGGCGCGACTGTCGCCCACGTGGGCGATGTGGGCAACGCGGTTGCGGACGATGGTGACGACGAGGGTCGTGGCCATCGTCTTCCCCTGATTCTCGCGCAGCGAAGCGTCGTGCACGCGGGCACAGGCGGCGAGAAACATGCGCCGGAGGGTCCCCGGCGGGTCGAGCCCAGGAGGGGTCTGGCGGAACATGTCCAGCGCCGTGTCAACCGCCAGCCGGCTGGCGACCTCACCTTTGGACAATCCACCGACGCCGTCGGCCAGCAAGGCGACGCTGCCCTGCTTCTCGCGCACCAACGGATCCTCGGCTTCCCAGAACTCGATCGAGTCCTGGTTGACCGGGCGGACGGGTCCGGCAGTGGTCAGGCGGGCGTAGCGCAGGCGCATAGGGTGGGGAAAAACAGAAGCTCCGCCGCCCTGAAAGGCAAGCGGAGCCGTGGCTAAATGGGCCGGTTAGCTGATCATCAGGTGGTGGCAGCCGCCGGGCGCTGGCTGAGGAGGATCTCCTTGCCGCGTTTTTTGCTGCTGGCGCGGAAGTAGACCAGACCGTAGATGCCCCAGACCGCAGCGACGCCGAGCGCAATAAAGGGCTCCTTCCAGCTCATGCCCGACACCGTAAACGGCCCAATCAAGTAAAAGAGCATGCAGGCCAGGTTAGCGAGCAGTCCAAAGACCGGCACGACCACATGCTTGAAACCATGGAAACTATGGTGCTCGCGAAACGCCACGATCGCGATCACGCAGGTGAACATATACAACAGGAAGGTGCCGAAATTACTCACGAGTGTTACGATTACGAGAGTGTTGGGGAGCTTCGCGTATGTTTCTGGGCTGAAGATGCCGAAGCTATACCAGAGGTTGTGCTTGTCTAGGGCGGACGGCGTCGTGCCGCCAAGGTAAACCGCGACCGTGATGCAGCCGATGACAGCCGAGATGATTGCGAGCGTCCAAATCGCGCGGTGCGGCGAGAGCGTCTTGCCGTGAAGCATGCCGAAGTGCGAGGGCACCTCCTCGTCGCGGCCCATTGCATAGGTCACACGGGCGCCTGTGCTCAAACAGGAGAGCGTTGTGCCGATGAGCGCGAGGAACACCGTGAACGCCTGGACCAGCATGAAGGCCTTGCCCGCGGCGTAGCTGCCGAAGAGCCACGAGCCGACGATGACCATCATGTCCCCGACGGGTGCACCGGATGCGCCGGCCATCGGAATCGTGTAGCCATTGTGCAGCAGATAGTTCGCGGCAAAATATTCGACCAAATAGCACACCAAGCCCTGGATCGTGAGCGACAAGAGCACGGCGCGCGGAACATCGCGCTTGGCGTTCTTGGCTTCTTCGCCCATCGCGGTGACCGACTCAAAGCCGACAAGGATAAGGATGGCGATACAGGCTTGGATGAACATCAAGTTGAAGCCGTGCGGCTGGATGACCGAGAGCGCGCTGCTGTGGAAGTTGAAGGTCAGGGGATCCTTGTCGTCGCCGGCTTTCCCCGTAATTGCCTCCTCGGGCGCGTAACTCACAGTGAACGGCGCCACCAGCTTTGGATCGGTTACCGCCTTCCCGTCTTTATCAGCCGGAACCGGGGTGCCGTCCTTGTCCGTGGCATCCGCCATTTGGTAGACAGGCTTGCCATCCTTGTCGACGGACGATTTGCCGTTGGCATCCAGCACGGGCGTGGGATTACCCTTGTCGTCCTTGACGGTGTCCTGGGCGACTACGTAGTTGACGGCAACTCCATTGGAGAGGTGGTAGCCGGTGGATCCTTGCGGATGTTGCGTGCGGTAGGCGATGGCGATGATAGAAAAAACCACCAGCGCAGTGATTTGAATGACGTTGATCGCCATGTTCACGGCTGTGGTGCCGGTCACGCCACGGTAGGCGATATAGGCGACGCCGAGGGCGAACACGATGCAGAACAGGTACATGAACAGCGGGCTGTTGTACGAGCTGCTGAACGTATCAGGAAAGAACTGGAACAGCAGATAGCCGCTGATCAGCGCAGTGACGCCGACCATGCATCCGGGATAGACCCAGTAGTACAAATGGCTGGCCCAACCGGTGATGAACTTGGCGATACGAGCGAACCGGTAAGCCTTGGTTTTCGAGATGAAGGCCTGTTCGGCGTAGAAATAGGATGAGCCGGCGCCCGGATAGATCTTAGCGAGTTCGGCATAGCTGATCGCCGTGGCGTAGCACAGGACTAAGGCCAGCGCAATTCCCGCCCACATCGCGCAGCCGGCCATCGGCGCACCGTACAGCGATTGAATCTGGAACGTCAGCCAGAGAAAGGCGCCCGGTGCGATCAGCGCCATGGCATTGATGGTAAGCCCGGTCAGGCCCAAGGTGGGCTTGGTGCTTACTGTGGAGGTGGTGGTAGTTGGTGGCATGGGCGAACTGAGTTGTGGTTTGGATCGGAACGGGTGGGAGGAGGCGATTCAACGAATCGGGGACTGGCAGCCCCGGCGTTGGTCCTGACAGCGGATGGTGACGGTCATATCCGCCGCCGGGCGGGATCGATCGTTGCGAGGCTCAATGTTTTTCATACCGCCAGCCCCCATAGCTACTTGCGTGCCACAATTTCGGTCCGGACAAATGAGGATCGCGGAAGACGTCCGGATGCACCTGCGCTGGTGTGGGCAAACCGGGGTGTCTGCAGTCGGCCACGGGTAACACCAGCGTTCCTTCCGCAATAATGACATGCCAGTCGGGTCTGGCATCGACGATGCTCTGTTAGTGAATGATCACGTGCCACAATCCGATCCAGACTCCCGTCGGGACTTGCGGAAACTCGCAGCCCGGTTCGATTCAGGGTGCTTTTCCGCCCTGCAGGCCTCCAGGCCGGCGGTCATGCTTGAGCAGCCGGCCCGGTGGAGTCGGATTGTGGCAGTGTCGACGACAGCGTTCAGGGCCAATCTTCTGACGCCGGACTTTTCCCATTCATGAAGCTCATCATCGCCATCATCAAGCCCTTCAAACTCGAGGAAGTAAAAGACGCGCTCGCCAACATCGGCGTCGAAGGGATGACTGTCACCGAGGTAAAGGGATTCGGCCGCCAGAAAGGCCACACCGAAATATATCGGGGCAGCGAATACACCGTCGACTTCCTGCCCAAGATAAAGATCGAGATTGCGGTCAACGACGAATTGGTCTCCAAGACCGTCGAGGCCGTAGTCAAGGCCGCCAAGACCGGCAAGATTGGCGACGGCAAGGTGTTTGTCCTGTTGCTCAACGATGTGATCCGCATCCGCACCGACGAACGCGGCGACGCTGCCATCTGAGGCAACGGCCGACCATTGACTGGATTTCCGGCGGGGCCTTGTCAGCCGAATCCGCTCGGGGCGTCCTTGGGCTAGGTTTCCCCGTTGTCGACCATGATTCACGACGGGCGTGCGGCCGCTGGCTGCGCAGATTTGCCCATCTCTTGACGGAAAACGGCTCACGGCATCAATTCTGCTCATGGGATGGACGATTTTCATCACACCATGAACCTGTCCCTGTTTAACCCCCGGTGGACCGCGTTGGCGGTTCTGGCGGTCTCATTGAGTTCGCCTCCGGTGCCGGCCGCCGAGGCGGCGCCGACGATCGACCAACGGGTTGCTGCGCTCGAGGCTTATGTGCGCAACAGCGATCCCGGCACGAGCCTGACCGGCGTGCCAGGGCCCGGGCACAACGGCTGGATGATGACGGCTTCCGCGCTGGTTCTCTTCATGACGCTGCCGGGACTCGCGCTGTTCTACGGCGGCTTGGTGCGCCGCAAGAACGTGCTTTCCGTGCTGGCGCAATGTCTCGGACTAGCCGGGCTCGTCTCCATCCTCTGGTGGGTCTTTGGTTACAGTTTCGTCTTTGGCACGAGCTTCGGCAGCGGGTTCCTCGGAGGACGCGAGTTCCTCTTCTTTGAGGGCGTGACCTCGGCGCCGAATACTCATTACGCGCATTGGGTTTCGCACAACGTATTCGCGATTTACCAGTTGATGTTCGCGATCATCACGCCGGCGTTGATCGTGGGCGCGATCGCCGAACGCCTGAAGTTCTCAGCCTTGCTGCTGTTCATGACGCTATGGATGCTCGTCGTGTATTTTCCACTCGCGCACATGATTTGGGGCGCCACCGGCTGGATGAACGGCGTCTGGAACCCAGCCGCGGCGGTCAAGGCGATCGACTTTGCCGGCGGCACGGTGGTGCACATGTCGTCCGGTTGGTCCGCGCTGATCCTTTGCCTGATCGTTGGTCCGCGCATCGGTTTCGGCCGGGAGAAGATGGCCCCGCACAGCATGGTGTTGTGCATGGTCGGGACCGCCATGCTCTGGGTCGGCTGGTACGGATTCAACGCCGGGAGTGCCCTCGCCGCCGACGGGATTGCCGCCAACGCTTTCACCACCACCACCATCGCTGCCGCCGTGGCTTGCTTCACCTGGGGGATGATTGAGAAGATCTTCCGGGGCAACGCCTCGATCCTCGGTTTCTGCTCCGGGGTGGTCGCGGGGCTCGTCGTCGTGACACCCGCCGCCGGGTTCATCACCACGACCGGGGCAGTCATCATCGGCGTGCTTGCGGGCACCGTGCCTTATTTCTTCATCACCAAGATCAAGGCGAGATTCGGTTACGACGATGCGCTCGACACCTTCGGCATTCACGCTGTGGGCGGAACGCTTGGCGCGTTCCTCACCGGCCTGCTCGCCACCGGGGCTGTCAACGGCAACCTCGCCGCCGGGGCCGGGCTCACGAATGGCCTGGCCGGGCTCGTGACTGCGGGAGGCCTCTGGCATGAGCAGCTCAAGGCTATCGCCATCACCCTCCTGCTGTCGGTGCTCGCCACGGCCGTGATCGGCACAATCCTCAAGCACACGATCGGCCTCCGGCCCATCCCCGAGAACGAACGACAAGGTCTCGACCTTACGGAACATGGCGAGGAGGGCTACATCGACTGATGTGAAATCAGCGGCGACCGACAAAATCGGCCACGGGTGGCGGGGGCGTTGCGTGAGAGCCGGGGCCCGGCAGGGCGCCGGCTTGTTCGTTCTTGCCCCCTTTCCTGGAAATTTTCGGCTTCGCTCTTTCCCGGGGATTGGTAAGCTGCGCCGATGACGCCCCCCAGTTGTCCGGAAGCCCCTAGATGATTTCCGGTCAGCTTGCGGGTCGTCGCGACCATCGACGGTTAATCGACGGGATACACCCCAAATCATGAAGCGGCTCGAATCACTCTTCGCTCCCGGTCTTGCGCTCGTCGCTAGCCTGCTGGCGACTGCGGCCACGCTGGCTCAGCCACCGGCGTCTAATACAGACTTCGATCCGCCAGCCATTGAAAAGGCCGTGCTCGAGACCAACGCCCGGATGACCGAGGCGGCCAACCGCCTGGATGCCGACGCTTTCTTTGATTTCATCCTGGAAACGGACAAGGGCCTGATCATCCAGAACGGCACGATCTTCAAGAACCGGCAGGAGGCCCTCGAGGCGGTCAAGCGCGGTTTCCAAGGCGTTGCCAATATGGACCGCCGGCTTGAAAACCCGCAGGTTACGGTGATCTCCGCCGACCTCGCCCTCCTGGTGGCCAACGGCACCACCACCGCCACATTCACCAGCGGCCGGACGGTGACCAGTCGATTCGCCGTCTCCCTCATTTTCCTGCGCAAGGACGGGCAGTGGAAGCTGCTGCACGGCCATTACTCCATTCCCGCCAACCAGACCTGACGAGAGGATCTTTCCATGACCGCGCCGATCGCTGGCAGTGGCAACAACCCTCCCGATGAGAAGGTGCTGGCCCGAACCTTGGGTGGCACCAAGGCGCTATGGGACGAACTCATCCGGCATGTTGAAACCGAGCATGCGCCGGTGACGCATCGATGGACCGCGTCCAAAACCTCCGCTCTTGGCTTCCTTCGTCTGGTGCAGAAGAAGCGGACCATCCTCTATCTGCTTCCGCGCGAGGGGTATTTCCTGACGGCTTTCGTCTTCGGCGAAAAGGCGACGGCGGCGGTGCGAGCCAGCGACGTGCCCGCAGCGGTGGTGACGATGCTGAACGCGGCCCGGCCTTATGCGGAGGGCAGGGGAATCCGCCTGGAAACGCGCACGGCCCGCGACCTCGCGACCATGAAGAAGCTCGCGGCCATCAAGATGGCCCACTAGCCAGGGCGTTGGAGAACGCGGGCAAGTTCCTCGCGCAGGACTTGCAGGCTGTAGGGTTTCTGGATGAAGCCGGCCAAGCCCCCGGCACCGAGGCTCTGTCCAGGACCGTGGTCGCTGCTGTAACCGCTTGAGAGGATGACTTTTACCCCTGGCTGAATGGTGCGCAATTCTCGGAACACCGTCATGCCGTCCATCTGGGGCATGGACTGGTCGAGAATCACACAATCGATTCCCGCGGGGTTCTTACGGAAGAGTTCGATCGCCTCCGGTCCATTCGACGCCGCGATCACCTGCCAGCCGTGTCGACGCAAAATGTGGACGCAGACGTTGCGCACCATGTCCTCGTCATCGACCACCAGGATGGTCCCCTCGGCCGCGGATTTCTCTCCGGTATGGCCGGGGAGGCTTTCGGCCGCCGCGCCTTGCGGCTCTGTGGGCGGCGGCATTTCTCCGGCGGGAAACAGCACGCGAATCGTCGATCCTTTCCCCACCGTGCTGTCCACGAAGATGGCCCCTTGGTGGGCCCGCACGATGCCCAGAATCGCCGACATTCCCAGGCCGCGGCCCATTGATTTTGTGGAAAAGAAGGGATCAAACAGGCGTAGTTGCGTCGGTGGGTCCATCCCGCATCCGGTATCGGTCACTTCGAGATAGACGAAGCGTCCCGGCGGCGGAAGCTCCCCCACGCGGCTGCGACTCAGGCAGGCCGCGTCACAGGTCTGAACGCCGGTTGACAGCGAGATCGCGCCGGGCTGGTCGCCAACGGCTTCGGACGCGTTGGTGATCAGGTTCATGATGACCTGCTGGATCTGGCCGGGATCGACGGTTACCAAGGGCAGCGCGCGATCGAGGTGGACGGTGAACCCGACGATCTTGGAAATGCAGGCGCGAAACAGGTGAGCGTTCTCCTCGACGAGTTCATTCAGATTGAGGCGGCGGACCTCGAAACGGGCCTTGCCGGAGTAGGCGAGCATTTGGCGCGTCAGATCGGCCGCCCGCCGTGCCGCGGTCGCCGACTGTTCGATGCTGAAGCGCGCCGGGGAGACCGGCGACAAGTCCATCAGCGCGAGGTCGAGGTTGCCCAGGATCGCCATCAACAGGTTGTTGAAATCGTGCGCGATGCCGCCGGCAAACACCCCGAGGCTCTCGAGTCTCTGCGTGTGGAGCAGCCGTCGCTCCATCTCGAGCCGCTCCTCCTCCAGGCGCTTGCGCTCGCCGATATCCGAGGCGATCGTGACCAAGCAGGCCTGCCCGTCGACGGTGACCGGTGCCGCCGACATCAAAATGTCGACTAACTCCCCGGTCTTCCTGCGCCACTTGACTTCGAGGTTCCGGACCCGTCCCTGCGCCTTGAGCAGGCTGATGGCACGGTCGCGGTCCGCGGTCGCAGACCACAGCCCAATTTCCACCGAAGTGCGGCCGATGCTGTCCCGTTCGAAACCGAGCAGCTTCGTGAAGGTTTCGTTGAACTCCAGAATCCGCCCCTCGTCGAGCGTGGTGACGGCGATGAATTCCGGGCTGGCCCGGAAGATTTCGGCGAGCTTGCGTTCACTGCTGCGTAGCGCCTCCTCGGCCCGCTTGCGCTCGGTGATGTCCTGAATCGTCCCGATCATGTGGAGCGGACGGCCCTGCGCATCAAAATCCAGTTCGCCCAGACCCCGCACCCAGCGCTCCTGCCGGTCGTTGTGCCGGATGATCCGGTAATCCCTTTCGAAGCGGTTATGCAGGGTCACGACATGCTGCAGCAGGTGCTGCCGCATTTCCTCGCGCTGTTCAGGCACCACCAGCTGCAACCAGCCGTCGACGTCTTTCGGATAGCGGTCATCGATCCCGAAGATCTCGTCCAGCACCCGGGTGCAACTCCAGATCCCCACGGCGATATCAAGTTTGTAAGAGCCGAGCCGCGTGATCTCTTGGGACTTCCTGAGGAAGTATTCGGTTTCCCGAAGGGCAGATTCCACCTGATCGCGTTCGGTAATGTCGTGGACAATTGAAAAGAGCAACTGGCACCCGCCTACCTCGATCAGGGATATATACACCTCGACCGTGCGAATCTCGCCGTTGGCCAACCGATGTGGAAAGATGAAATGGCCCGGAGGTTCGAGGATGGCCTGCTGTCGCCTGAGCTTCACTTGTTCGGGCGGCAGCACATTGATCTCCTCAATGACCATGCGGCACAGCGCCTCGCGGGAATAGCCGTAGAATGCTGCCGCCGCCTGGTTGGCGTCCCTGATGGCGCCGCTGTCTGGATCGATCAGCAGCATGACCGCGCGATTGTATTCGAACATCTGGCGAAAGCGCTGTTCGGATTCCCGCAGCGCCGTCTCCGCCTGCTTGCGCTCGGTGATGTCGGTGTGGATTCCGATCATCCGCAGCGGCTTGCCGGCCGGGCCCCAGGCCGCCACCTTTCCGCTGGACTGGATCCATTTCCAGTCGCCCGACCGGGTGCGCATCCGGAACTGGCATTGATAGCCGGCCGTTTCGCCCCGCACGCAGGATTGAAGGACGGCGAGCGTGCTCTCGCGGTCCTCTGGATGCAGCCAGCTCGTCCAGCGCTCGAGATCCAGGCGGAAGTCAGCCGGATCATAGCCCAGCATTGTGGCGTATTCCGGGGTGAAACTGGCCTCGCCGGTCTGGAGGTTAAGGTCGTAGAGCCCCGCGTGAGTTGCTTGAAGGACCAAGTGGAGTCGCTCCTCGCTGTCGAACGACTCCTCTTGATGCTGAGGACTCTGTTTCATGCCTTGTGGAGCCGATGCGGCCGGCGCTTGCTGATCCAACAGGAAATGGTCATGGGGGGGGCGATAAGGGATCAGATCGATCCGGAGGAAGCTCAACTCAGGGGCATTCTTCGCGGATTAGGACACGTGTCGGAGTTGATGACAACAGTGTTATCGCCGGATCCCCTCAATCCAGAAAAGCCGGCGGCGCGGCTCGCTGACGGCTGGCGTCGATAACCTGTCTGCCTGTCCGGGGCGACTATTCCTCGTTGAACCGGTAACCGATTCCGGACTCCGTCCTGAAGAATCTCGGCTGGTTGGGATCATTCTCCAGCTTTTGTCGCAGGTGGGTCATGTAAACCCGCAAATATTGCGTCTGCTCCTCGGCCTTCGGACCCCAGAGCTCGCGCAGGATCTGACGGTGCGTGATCACCCTGCCCCGATGCAGCACGAGGAGCCGGAGCAGCCCGTATTCCTTCGGGGTCAACTTAACCACCGCTCCCGCCTTCGTTACCACGCGCCGGGCAAAATCGATCTCCACGTCGCCGAAGCGCAGGCTGCTCTCTTCCTCCGGACTTTGCACGCGCCGCAGCATGGCCCGCAGGCGCGCGAGCAGTTCGCCGCCGCCGAATGGTTTGCTGAGATAGTCGTCCGCTCCGGCATCAAGCGCCTCGATCTTGTCGGCCTCCTGGCCGCGGACTGAGAGGATAAGCACGGGCAGCCGGCTCCACTCCCGCAGCCGCTTGAGCACCTCGATACCGGGCAGGTCGGGGAGGCCGAGGTCGAGGATGATGGCATCGGGCCGCTTGGTGGCCGCCTCGGCAAGGCCCAGCTCACCGCGGTCGGTCTCCCGCACGCGAAACCCCGCGCCCTCCAGCGTCACGCGGAGCAGGCGACGGATCTGCACCTCGTCGTCAATGACCAGGACCTCGGGATGGAAAGTGTCAGGGCTCATTCGGGCGGCACGCTAGCCGGGCGCTCCAGCGGAAGAAAGATCGTAAATCGCGCGCCGCCGCCGGGCTGGTTGCGCGCCTCGACGCGGCCGCCGTGCGCCTCGGCAAAACCGCGGGCGATGGAAAGCCCCAAGCCGAGCCCACCCGTTCGCCCGGGATCGCCGCGGTAGAATTTGTCGAACAGCCGGTCCTGCTGGTCGGCGCGCAGGCCCGGTCCGTTGTCGGCCACGGCCATCCAGATCTGCCGGGCCGGTTCGTCCACGCCGGCGGCGAGCGTGATCGCGGCAGTTGCCGGCGTGTGCACGCAGGCATTGTGGATGAGATTGGCCAGAGCCTGCTGGATGAGCCCGGCATCCGCCCGCACCAGCGGAAGACCGGCCGGCAGCTCGGTCCGCACGTCCCGCCCACGCCAGGCATCCGCGGTGGCCTCCCGGGCGGCGTTGATGAGATCGGCCGGATCGCACCAGTCGCGCCGCAGCCGCAAGGACCCCGACTCAAGGCGGGTCATGTCGAGGAGGTTGTTCACCAGTCGCTGCAGCCGCTGGGTCGCCGTGCGGATCTCGGCCACCAGAGGACCATCGGCGAGGTTTTCCGCGGCCGAGGCGATTACCGCGAGCGGCGTCTTCAATTCGTGCGAAACACCGTCGAGCAGCGTGCGGTGCAGCTTCTCCGACTCCTGCGAGAGGCGCGCCGCTTCCTCAGTGGCCCGCAGGCGTTCGCGGTCCAATGCGAGGGCGATCTGCGTGGCGAAGCTTTCCAGCAGGCCGCGCTGGTTGATGGGCAGCGTTGCCTCTGCAGGCGGCCTGACACCCATCACCCCCAGACAGTTCTCGCCGGCGAGCAGCGGCAGGTAAAACCCCTCGGCGGCGGGCAACGTATCCGTGAACCGGCCGGCGGCTTTGTGGTTGCGAAAGGTCCACGCCGCCACGCCCTGCTCCCTCTCGTCGGCGACGTAGGTCGCCGCGGGGTGCAGCACCAGCCGGCCGGGTTGAGCGGGGTCCAGCGTGAAGATCGCCAGCCGCGCGCCGAACAGCTCCTGCACCTGGGCGGCGGCATTGCGCAGCACCTCGTCGGCGGACCGGGCGGCGGCGATCGCGCGCGTCAACTGGTAGAGGGCGGTGGCGCGCTGTTCGCGCTGGCGCTGGTCGCGCTCTTGCGCCCGCAGCCGGCCGGTGAGCCGGCCGGTGACAAGCGCAATCACGAAGAAAATCCCGAACATCAGGCCGTCCTCGAATTTGTCGATCCGGAAGGTGAGGATCGGCGGAATGAAAAGGAAATTCCACGCCAACGCACTGAGGGTGGCGGCGAGCAAGATCGGTCCCTGACCGACGAATAACCCCAGCAGGACCACGGCCGTGAGATAGAAAAGCGAGATTGCCGTGTAGCCGGTCAATTCCTGGATCGCCAGACCCACGAGCGTCATGCCGAAGACCGTCAGCAGAGCCGTGACGTATTCCCGGGGACGCGACGCCGCGGAGGCGGTCCACTCCCGCCAACGGCTGCGGCCGGTCCGCGGCTCGGCAGGCACCACGTAGACGTCGATCTGCCCGCTCCGGCGGATCAGGCGGTCGGCCAGCGAGCCGCCGCGCAGGAAATCCAGGACGGGCGACCCCCGCGATTTGCCGATGACGATCTGGCTGACATTGTGCTGCTGGGCGACGCGCACCAGCGTGCCGGCAACATCGCGATCGGGCACCACGACGATCTCGGCGTTCAGCTCGCGGGCGAGGGCGAGATTCTCGTCCAACAGCCTCCGTTCCTCCGGGGTGCGCGGTGCCGGAGTCTCGACGTTGACGGCGATCCACGGCGCGTCGAGGGCATAGGCCATGCGGCGCGTCCAGCGAATCAGCCGGGTGGAGAACGGGCTGGCACCGACCGCGACGAGCAACCGTTCGCCGCTGCGCCAGATGGCGCTGATCTGCCGGTCCTCGCGGATCTCGCGGAGCTGCTTGTCAACGCGCTCGGCGGTCAGGCGCAGGGCGAGTTCCCGCAGGGCCGTGAGGTTGCTTTCCTTGAAGAAATTGTCGGCGGCGGCCGCGGCGCGGTCGCCCAGGTAGACCTTGCCTTCCGTGAGCCGCTCCCGGAGCTGGGCCGGCGTGAGATCAACCAGCTGGATTTCGTCGGCGGCCTCGATCATCGAATCCGGCACGGTCTCGCGCACGGCCACGCCGGTGATCTGGCGGACGGTATCGGCGCGGCTTTCCAGATGCTGGACATTGAGCGTGGTGAAGACGTCGATGCCGGCGGCCAGCAGTTCCTCGACGTCCTGCCAGCGTTTGACGTGACGCGAGCCGGGGACGTTGGTGTGAGCAAGTTCATCCACGACGGCGAGTCGGGGGCGGCGCGCCAGCACAGCCTCCAGATCCAATTCTCCCAGCTGCGTGCCGCAATAGGCGATCATCGTGCGCGGAATGACCGGCAACCCATCGAGCAATCGCTGCGTCTCCTCCCGACCATGGGTCTCAACCAGGGCCACCGCCATGTCCATCCCCTCGGCGTGGGCCTTGCGCGCTGCCTCGAGCATTGCGTACGTCTTGCCCACGCCGGGCGCCATGCCAAAAAAGACCTTCAGTTTTCCGCGGATCTGCTTGGCTTCGGACCGGTGGATGGAAGCGAGGAGCGCGTCGGGATCGGGGCGGCGGTCAGGCATGCGAGGAAGGACGATGGCGAGCGGGCAGGACCGACGCAAGCCGCGCTACCGGACTTGATGACGGAACAGAATGGGGGATGTCAGGAGCGGGGATATTACGGTCGGGGTGGAGTCAATTTCGGGACGACCTCACGGGCCGGACGACAACCCGCGGGGGCTGGTATGCTGCTGACCCCGGGTGACTTGATCTCCTCAATGGTCCGAGGGCGAAGCGGGAGGGAGCTTCGTATCCAGCCGCGGGGGAGGTTCCGGCTCGTTGTACCGCGGGTGAAAGATCCACCCGGCGATGACGCAAAACACGATCCAGAGCAAGACGATGCCGATGCGGCGTTTAACAGCGAGTTTCATGAAGACTTCCCGTAGCGGGTTCGCAGCAGAAACGTTCATGGTGCGATCGGCGGCAGGCGGTCGAGGGCGAGGTCGAGCAGAAGCACATTCACGCCGGGCTCGCCCAGGATACCCAGGTCCCGGCCGGTCGTGCTCCGGTCGATCAATCCTTGCACGCTGGCCAGCGGCAGCCGGCGGACCCGGGCCACGCGGGGCGCCTGCAGTTCGGCGTTGGCCAAGCTGATGTGCGGATCAAGGCCGCTGCCGGAGGAGGTGACTGCGTCAGCTGGCACGGGTGCGTCGGCAACGAGGCCGTTGACCAGGCGATAAGCGCCGACGGCGGCTTTGATGCTGTCGGCCAGCTTCTGGCTGGTCGGCCCGAGGTTCGTGCCTGAGGAATTGGTGGCGTCGTAGCCGGTGCCCGCGGCGGAGGGCCGCGGCTGAAAATACTTCTCGCTGCTGAAGTTTTGCGCGAGCAAGGCGGAGCCGCGCACGGTGCCGTCCCCGTCAGTCAGGAGGCTGCCGTTCGCCCTGGCCGGGAAGAGCAACTGCGCGCCCGCCCAGACAACCAGCGGATAGACGCCGCACAGCAGCACCACGAGAATTGCGGTGATCAGCACAGAGGCTTTGAGTTCGAGCAGGAAGGCTTTCATGGCACTAGACAAGGTGGATGGCGTTGATCAGGACATCAATGAGCTTGATGCCGATGAATGGGATAAGGATGCCGCCGAGTCCGTAGACGAGCAGGTTGCGACGCAGCATGGCGGCGGCGCCGATGGGACGGTAGGCCACGCCGCGCAGGGCGAGGGGAATCAGCGCGACGATGATGAGCGCGTTGAAAATGACGGCGCTGAGGATCGCGCTCAGCGGCGAGGCCAGCCCCATGATGTTGAGCGGGGCGATCGCGGGGAAGACGCCGACCAGCATTGCCGGAATGATGGCGAAATATTTCGCCACGTCGTTGGCGATGCTGAACGTCGTGAGCGAGCCACGGGTGATGAGGAGCTGTTTGCCGATCTCGACGATCTCCAGCAGCTTGGTCGGGTTCGAGTCGAGGTCGACCATGTTGCCCGCTTCCTTGGCTGCCTGCGTGCCGGTGTTCATGGCCACGCCCACATCGGCCTGGGCCAACGCCGGGGCGTCGTTGGTCCCGTCGCCGGTCATGGCCACGAGGTGCCCGGCGCCCTGTTCGTCGCGGATGCGGCGGAGCTTCATCTCTGGGGTGGCCTGGGCGAGATAATCGTCCACGCCGGATTCGGCAGCGATGGCGGCGGCGGTGAGCGGGTTGTCGCCGGTGATCATGACGGTACGGATGCCCATGGCGCGGAGCTGGGCGAAGCGCTCTTTGATGCCGCCTTTCACCACGTCCTTGAGGAAGACGACGCCCAGCACGTCGCGACCCTCGGCAACGACGAGCGGCGTGCCGCCTTCCCGGGCGATGGCATCGACCACGCCGGCCACGGCGGGGGGGTAGTGGCCCGTCTGGGCTTCGACCCAGGCCCGGACGTTCTCCGCCGCGCCCTTGCGGATCTGGCGCGCCGGCTGGCCGTCGGCGGCGGGAAAGTCGACGCCGCTCATGCGGGTTTGGGCAGTGAAGGGCACGAACACGGCGTGCGGCGCGGCCAGTTCGCGGGCCCGCAGATTGAATTCCTTCTTTGCGAGGATGACAATCGACCGGCCCTCGGGCGTCTCGTCGGCCAGCGAGGCAAGCTGCGCGGCATCGGCCAGGCGGGCGAGCGCCACCCCGGGTGCGGGTACGAATTCGGTCGCCATGCGGTTGCCGAGCGTGATGGTGCCCGTCTTGTCGAGTAGCAACACGTCGATGTCGCCCGCGGCCTCCACGGCCCGGCCGCTCATGGCGAGCACGTTGCGCTGGAGCAGGCGGTCCATGCCCGCAATGCCGATGGCGCTGAGCAGACCGCCGATGGTCGTTGGAATCAGGCAAACCAGGAGGGCGATCAACGCCGTGATCGAGAACGCGACCCCTGCGTAGGTGCCGTAGGGTTTGAGCGTGATGATGACCAGGAGGAAAATGAAGGTGAGGGCCGAGAGCAGGATGGTAAGGGCGATTTCGTTGGGCGTCTTCTGGCGTTTGGCGCCTTCGACCAGGCTGATCATGTGATCGAGGAAGCCCTCGCCCGGATCGGCCGTGATGCGGATCAGGAGCGCGTCGGAAAGCACGCGCGTGCCGCCGGTCACGGCGCAACGGTCGCCGCCCGCTTCACGGATGACCGGCGCCGACTCACCGGTAATGGCCGACTCGTCCACCGAGGCGGCCCCCTCGATCACGTCACCGTCGCCGGGGATCTGCTCGCCGGCGACGATCTGTACCACGTCGCCCTTGCGCAGTTCCGTCGCGTCGACCTGCTCGCAGGAACCGTCCTTGCGGAGGCGCTTGGCCACGAGCTGCCGGCGCGAGGCGCGGAGCGCCCGCGCCTGGGCCTTGCCGCGGCCCTCAGCCACGGCTTCAGCGAAGTTGGCGAACAGCACCGTGAAGAGCAGCCAGAGCGCGACCTGCAGCACATAGCCGAACGGCTCTTTCGAGGTGAAAAGCTGGAAAAAAGTGAGGATCGCGCCGACCAGCGTGACGAACATTACCGGGTTCTTGATCTCCTGGCGCGGATGCAGCTTCCGGAAGGAATCGGCAACCGCCTTCAGCAGGATTTCACGGTCAAACAGGGAAACAGCCTTGGTGCTCATGGCAAAAAGTGGCGGAAAGTGGAACGGCCGGGCTTAAAACAGCGTGCCGGCGTGCATGAGGAAGTGCTCGATGACGGGACCCATCGCGAGCGCCGGCAGGAACGTGAGGGCGCCTACCAGCAACACTGTGCCGATGAGCAGCGCCACGAAAGTGTATCCTTCGCACTGGAAAGTGCCCGCGCTGACCGGAATCAGCTTTTTGCCGGCGAGGTTGCCGGCGAGCGCTAGGATCGGCACGATCATCAGAAAGCGGCCAATCAGCATCGCCAGGCCCATCGTCGTGTCCCAATGCGTCTCGTTGCCGGTGAGTCCGGCGAACGCGCTCCCGTTGTTGCCGACGGCGGAGCTGAACGCGTAAAGGATTTCGCTGAATCCGTGCGGGCCAGCGTTGTTCAATCCGGCCTTGCCCCAAGGGGTGATCGCGGCCCACGCGGTGAAGGCAAGAATGGTGGTAGACAGTACCATCAGCACGATCATGACCAGCTTCACGTCGTACGCCTCGATCTTCTTTCCGAGATACTCCGGCGTGCGGCCGACCATGAGGCCGGCGATGAACACCGCGAGCACGACAAAGATCAGCATGCCATAAAGGCCGGCGCCGACTCCTCCGAAGATGACCTCGCCCGTTTGCATGTTGAACATGGGCACGAGGCCGCCCAGCGGCGTAAACGAATCATGCATCGCGTTGACCGCACCGCACGAGGCGTCGGTGGTAATGGTGGCGAAGAGCGCCGAGTTGAAGATGCCGAAGCGCACCTCCTTGCCCTCCAGATTGCCGTCGGCCACGGCAACGCCGAGTTTCTGGTGGATCGGGTTGCCGGCCGACTCGGCCCGCCACGCCACAAGCACGCCGGCCAGGAACATGAGGAACATCGCGCCCCACACCGCCCAGCCATGACGCTGGTTCTTCACCATGCGCCCGAGGTACCAGGTCAGTGCGCTCGGGATCGCGAAAATCGAGAGGATCTGCAAGAAATTGGAAAGCGGCGTGGGGTTCTCAAACGGATGCGCGGCGTTGGCGTTGGCGTAGCCACCGCCGTTGGTGCCGAGCATTTTGATTGCGATCTGTGAGGCCATTGGACCCTGCACAATAATCTGGGTGTCCACGACTTGGTCCACCATGAGGGGCCTGCCGTCGGCACCATTGACGGGCTGGCCGTTGGCGTCGGTCTTCGGCACTTGTGTCGTATACGGTTCGATCGTCTTCGCCGCCGTGTTGGGCTTGAAGTTCTGGATCATGCCCTGCGACACAAGCACCAGCGCGAACACGAGACAGATCGGGACTAGCAGGTAGTAGGTGACGCGCACGACATCGACCCAAAAGTTGCCAATGGTCCGGGCGGTGTGCCGGGCGATGCCGCGGACCAGCGCGGCGGCGATGGAGATGCCGGTGGCCGCGGAGGTAAAATTATGCAACGCCAGCCCGACCATCTGCGAAAAATAGGACATGGTCGACTCGCCGCCGTAGAACTGCCAGTTGGTGTTGGTTGTGAAGCTGGCGGCGGTGTTGAAGGCAAGATGCGGCGCCAGGCCGGGGAGATTTTGCGGGTTAAGCGGAAGATGGTCCTGAAAGCGCAGAATAAAATAGGTAAACAACATGCCCACGAAGCTGAACAGCAGCATGGAAACCGTGTAGCCCATCCAGCCCTGCTCCTGCTCGGGATCGATGCCGCACACCGTGTAGGTCAGGCGCTCGACCGGCCGGACGATGCGGTCGATCCACGTCTCGCCGTGCACGTCGAGCACCTGCACCAGATACAATCCGAGCGGCTTCGTGATCAGAATAAGTGCGCCGACATAAAGCGCGAGCTGGGTCCAAGCGTTGAGATTGTTCATGGCAGGATCCGGTCAGAATTTTTCCGGGCGAAGCACAGCGGCGACGAGGTAGAGGAGGCAGAGCACGGCGATCAGGCCGACGATGATGTTTTCCATGGATGAAGTGGTTGAAGACCAGCGGACGGTGCTCAACGCACCTTCTTGCAGAACCAAGCATAGGCCATCGCGAGGGCGAAGAACGCCACGGATATGCCGACGAACACAAGGTCGGACGCTAGCGGCGAAAGCTCGGCCAGCAGCAAGGCGGGTGAGTTCATGCGGCAATGTTAGCGGGGGCCGTTGGGTTTGCCTAATTAAGAGGCTCCCTCAGAGCATTAAAAAGGCGTTAACGCCCAAACCGGACGGCCGGCGCAACCGGCTGAAGGCCAGCCTACTCCTCCAGCCAGACGTCGGTGTAGGGGTGGTGGTCCAGCAACGTCGGATGCCAGCCATGCACCGAGGGGCGCAGCAGGAAAACGTGCGTGTAGTAGTAAATCGGGATGATCGGCGCCGACTCTAGCAGCAGGCTTTCGGCGCGCTGGAAGCACGCGTTCCGCGCGGCCGGATCGGCGGTGCGCGCCGCCGCATCCATCAGCCGGTCATAGTCGGCGCTGGACCAGCCGGTGAAGTTGTTGCCGCTCGTGGACGTCCATACGCCGAGAAACGACGTGGGGTCGGCGTAGTCGCCGATCCAGACGGAGCGCAGGATCTGATAATTGCCCGTGCGGCGTGCATCCTGCGTGCTCCTGAGTTCCTGGTTGACGAGGCGCACCTCCACTCCGAGCTCGCGCCGCCACATCTCCTGGACGGCCTCGGCGATCAGCTGGTGGCTTTCCGAAGAATTGAAGAGCAGCTCAAAGGACGGCAGGCCGCGCCCGCCCGGGTAGCCGGCCTCGGCAAGCAGCCGCCGGGCGCCGGCGAAATCCGTAGGGATGCCGGCCGGCGGCAAATAGCCGCCCATGCCGGGGGGCGTGAAAGCCTGCGCGGGAAGCTGCCCGCCGCGGAGGATGTGTTCGACAATGGCTCGGCGGTCGACCGCCATCGCCAGGGCGCGGCGCACGCGCGGTTCGTTGAGGCAGGGCCGGTTGATGTTGAAACGATAAAAATAGGTGCCGAGGTAAGGATCGATGCGCAGCAGTTCCGGCTGGGATTGGCGGTAGGCGTCGATTTTGGCCGGCGGCATGGCCTCGGTGAGATGAAGCTGACCCGCGCGAAAAGCCCGCTCCTCGGCGTCGAGGCTGTCGATCGGATGGAAATGAACCGCCTGCAGGCGGACGCGAGCCGCGTTCCAGTAGGTGGGTGATTTCTCCACGATGATCACCTGGTTGGCGCGCCAGGCCTTCAGGGTGAACGGGCCGTTGCCGACAAAGCGGCCAGGCCGGGCCCAGGGGTTTCCGCGGCGATCGGTGGGGCCGTACCGCGCGAGCGTGGCCATCGGCACGGGCATCCAGGCTGGGTGGCTGAGCAGCGAGAGAAAGTAAGGCGTGGGGTAGCCAAGGGTGATGCGCAGCGTGTGGTGATCGAGCGCCGCAAAGCCCACCTGGTTGAAATCAGCGAGCCGGTTGCGGTGAAAGGCCTCCGCATTGAGCACCGAGTAAAGCATGGTCGCATAATCGGCGCCAAATGCGGGCGTCAACATGCGGTGGAACGAAGCGATGAAGTCGGCCGCAGTGACGGGCTCGCCGTTGGACCAACGGGCGTTGGCGCGCAGGTGAAAAGTATAGATCAGTCCGTCGGGCGAGACCTCCCAGCCCTCGGCCACTCCCGGCACCGGATGCAAATCGACCGGATCCTCGCTCACCAGGCCTTCGAGGAGCGCGGAAAGCACGCTGTATTCGGTGGTGCCGGTGGCCAGGTGCGGGTCGAGGTCAGACAGCTCGACCCCGATGCCCCGATGAAGGATCTGTTCGCGGTTGCCGCGCTGGACCGCGGTTTCGCGGTTCCAGCAGGACGAAAGAACGATCGCCAGGATGCACCCAATGATGCCCGCGGGGACCGGCAGTCGCCGTCGAGGGTGGCCGGGCGATGGGTGCATCTGCATGTCCGTTCGCCGCTACAGTTTCCGGATCATCGCGACAGCATGGGCGGCGATGGCCAGACCGCGGCCAAGGTCGTCAACCCCCTCGTTGGTCGTGGCCTTCAAGCCGATGGACTCGACCGGAAGACCACTGGAGTTGGCGAGCGCGAGCTTCATTTCGCCGAGACGCGGGAGGACCCGGGGTTTCTCGGCGATGATGGTCGCGTCAATATTCACGGGTGCCCAGCCGCGCTGCCGCAATTCGGCCGCGACCTGCTGGAGGAGGCGTTGCGAGTCGATGTCCTTGAAGGCGGGATCGGTGTTGGGGAAGAAATGGCCGATGTCAGGCAAGCCGGCCGCGCCGAGCAGCGCGTCGCAGACGGCGTGGGTCACGCAGTCGGCGTCGGAGTGGCCATCGAGGCCAAAATCGGTGTCAAACCTCACGCCGGCCAGCACCAGCGGGCGATTCGCCACAATGCGGTGGATGTCGTAACCGTGTCCGATTCGGAAGGGCATGGCGGGTTGGGGTCAGGGGGAAGGGCGGGCTGGGCAGCCCAGCAGAAACTCCATGTATGCCAGATCAGCGGGCGTCGTCAGCTTCGGATTTGGGTGCGGGTTCTCCAGAAAGGTCACCGGCAGTCCGAGGCCCTCAACCGCCTGGACGTCGTCGGTAATGCGCAGGCCGAAGCGCTGCACGCGGGCATAGGCGCGGATGATGAGGTCGCGGGCGAAGACCTGCGGAGTTTCCATGGCCCAGAGCCGGGTGCGGTCGAGGGTAGCGGCGCGCCCCTGCCCCGGCGCACCGGCCCGGGCCCGCGCCTTCGGGCGAGCGCGGGCGGACAGCTGCTTGATCGTGTCGGTCACGCGATGCGCCAGTGCGACCGCGCGGTCGCGACGCACGGCCTTAAGCAGGGCGGCGAGTTGCCCGGGTTGGATGAGCGGTCGCGCACAGTCGTGAATGAATACGTAGTCGATGGTGTCCGGCAGTCCGGTCAGGGCATTGGCGACCGAATCCTGCCGCTCGCGGCCGCCCTTGATGAACAGTGCCGGCGTGGGCGCGTAGCAGGACAGCTCCAGCGACTGGCGGGCGTCGCGGTAGACAACGACATAAAAGTCGGCCACGCCGCTGGCGATGAACGCCGCGGCGGAATGGGCAAAAACCGGACGGCCGGCCAGCGGCGCAAGAATCTTGTCGGCTACGACGCCCTGCATGCGGCGGCCCTGCCCGGCGGCGAGGAGGATAGCGGCAGTGCGGCTCATGGGAAGGGTTGAAAGACCGAGGGCTGAAGGGCTGAAATTGCGGTTGAGGTGAAGGATCGGGTTAATCCAGCGCTTAAGTTCTTCAGTCTTTCAGCCTTTTTCGGGCCAGCTCGGCCAGGATCGCAGCGGCGGCGGCGGCGGGATCGGAGGCCTTGAAAATCGGCCGGCCAACCACGATAAAATTGGCGCCGGCCCGGGCGGCCTCCGCGGGAGTCATCACGCGGGCCTGGTCGTCGTCGTCTCCCACGCCGGCGGGCCGGATGCCGGGCGCCACCAGCTTGACCGACGGCGGCAGGTGGGCGCGCAGCGGTTTGATTTCGAGAGGCGAGCAGACCAGTCCACCCAGGCCGCAGTCGATCCCCAGCCGGGCCAGGCGCATGACTTGCGCCTCGGGGCCGGCGCCGACGCCGATCTCCCGAAGATCATTCTCACCGAGCGAGGTCAGGACGGTCACGCCGAGCAGGAGCAACTGCGGCGCGGTTTGCTGCTGGGCTTTCACTGCCCGGCGCATCATTTCGCGGCCGCCGGCCGTATGCAGCGTGAGCATCTTGATCGGCAGGCGGGCGGCCGACTCGACCGCCCGGGCCACGGTGTTGGGAATATCGTGCAGCTTGAGGTCGAGGAATACACTGAAACCCATGCCGGCGATCTCCCGCACGCAGTCGGGCCCGCAGGCGGTGAACATCTCGAGGCCAATCTTGGCCCACCGGACGCGGCCGCTGAGACGGGTCAGGACCGGGGCGACTTCGCGCGGGGACGGGGCGTCGAGGACGAGAATTAGGTCGCAGGCCATCGGGAATCGATTAATGGGCACTAATCCGCCCTAATGAAATCCAAAAACAAGCCGGAGGCGTCTGGTGGCCAAGCCAGCCAGGCGCGAATCGGCGGCCATTCGTTGGATCAGGATTAGCATTTATCACCGCAGAATAGTGGTTAAGTCATTTTACCCCGTGAGCCAGCCGCAAATCGTCTCCGTCTTCTCACCGGCCAAGATCAACCTGTTTCTCGCCGTCACCGGCCGGCGTGCCGACGGCTACCATGAGCTGGTTTCGGTGGTGGCGCCGCTGACCTTTGGTGACGAGCTCACCGTCGAGATCGGAGAGGGGCGACCGGAAACCGGAGGACAATTCAGCTTGGAATGCGACGACCCCCAGGTGCCGGTGGATGGCCGCAATTTAGTTTTGAAGGCGGCGGAGGTTTTTGCGACGGCGACCGGCTGGAAGGCGCCGGCGAAGTTTCGTTTGGCCAAACGCGTACCGGTGGGTGCGGGGCTCGGGGGTGGCAGCAGCAACGCGACGGCGGCGCTGCGCGCGCTGAATCAGCTGAGCGGCGCCAGGCTCAGCCCCGCCGCCCTGATGGCGCTGGCGGCGGGCGTCGGGTCCGATTGCCCGTTGTTTTTGTCCGGCGGACCCGTTGTCATCCGCGGCCGGGGTGAGCAGGTGGAGGCGCTGCCGGCAGCGGCGGCGCGACGGCTGCGCGGCCGGTCGGTGCTGCTCTTTAAGCCGGGTTTTGGGGTCAGCACGGCGTGGGCTTACGAACAAATGGTGGCCGGGGCACCGCGGGCCTATATATCTGCAGCGGAAGCCGGGCGCCGCCTGGCCGGATGGATCGAGGGGCAAGCGGACGCCGCGGAACTGCTGTTCAATAATCTGGAACCAGTCGTGTTCCGGAAATATCTCGCCTTGCCGGTGCTGTTGGAACACCTGCAGGTCCGGTTTGGCCTCGCGCCCCGCATGAGCGGGAGCGGCAGCGCCTGCTTCGCGCTGCTGCCGGCCGGCGCACGCGTGGAGGAGCTTAAGGCCGCGATCGTTGAGGCGTGGGGGCCGGTGAGCTTCATGCAGATTGCGGCCATCGCCTGAGCGCGCCCCGGCGAACCGGCAGCGGTTGACGCCAGGCGATTGCACCGGAATGCGCAGGCTGTCCGCGAGAGGGGTGGGCGTCGGTGGCTGTCAAATCCGTGTTGACCCTCTGGAGACCGGATCGGATAAAGAACTGCCCCGTCATTGCATTCGCGCTGCGCGACTGTACTTTCCAACCGATCACGATGGATCCCCGCCAGAAAACCGAGCTCGTGGTGCAGGGCATTTCCGCTTCCAACGGCATCGCCTACGGAGAGATCTTCCTGTACCTGCAGACGGAGCTGGAAGTGCCGGCCTACGGGGTCGACGCGGGCCGGCGGGTGGAGGAGATTGCCCGTTTCGAGCAGGGGCTCGTCGCCACGCGCCAGCAGATCACCAAGATCAAGAACGAGGTGGAGCACAACCTCGGCCCGGACGAGGCGCGGATCTTTGACGCGCACCTGATGGTGCTCGAGGATCAGGCGTTGATTGGTGAGACCATCCGCGAGTTCGAAAACACCGGCGCGAATATCGAGACGTGCTTCAACAATGTCTCCCAGCGCTACATCAAGGCCTTCGACGAGATCAACGACGAGTATCTGCGGGAGCGCGCGGGCGACCTGCGCGACGTCGCCCAGCGGGTCCTGCGCAACCTCCTCGGCCAGGAGGCCCATCACCTCGGTGAGCTCGCGGAGAAACGCGTGGTTGTCGCCAACGACATCACCCCCTCCGACGCCGCGGGCATCAACCGCAGCGCGGCGATCGGCATCGTCACCGATTCCGGCAGCAAGACGAGCCATGCGGTCATTGTCGCGCGTGCCCTGAAGATCCCCGCGGTGGTGGGCGTGCGCGACCTCACGACCAAGGTCGCCAGCGGAGACCGGATCCTCGTCGACGGCTACGAGGGCGTGGTCATCGTCAACCCCACCGACCAGACGTTGTTCCGCTACGGCCGGATCCAAACGGAGAAGAAGACGTTTGAATCGCGGCTGCTCGCGGCCAGCCGGCTGCCGGCGGAGACGCTTGACGGCGTGCACGTGACGCTGCTGGCCAATATCGAGAAGGCCGAGGAGACCGGCGAGGCGCGCGAATGCCAGGCCGAGGGTGTCGGGCTGTTCCGCACGGAGTATCTCTACCTGAATTCGTCGCATCTGCCGGGCGAGGAGGAGCAGTTCGCCACCTACAAGGCCGTGGCCGCGGCCTTTGCGCCGCAGCCGGTGGTCATCCGCACGCTCGATATCGGCGGCGACAAGCCGCTGGAGGGCATTCCCGGTCTGGTGCACCACGAAACCAACCCCTTCCTCGGGTTCCGGGCCATCCGCCTCTGCCTCGAACATCCGGAGATGTTCAAAGAGCAGCTCCGGGCCATCTTGCGGGCGAGCGCCTTTGGCAAGGTGCGCCTGATGTATCCGATGATCAGCGGCGTGGAGGAGTTGCGGCGGGCCAACACCGTGCTGGCGGAAGCGCGGGAGGAACTGCGCCAGCGGGGCGAACGCTTCGACGAGAAGATGGAAGTGGGCAGCATGATCGAGATCCCCAGCGCCGCGGCCACGGCCGACATCCTCGCGCGCCATTGCAGCTTCTTTAGCATCGGAACCAACGATCTCATCCAGTACCTGCTCGCGATTGATCGCGGGAACGACCATATCGCGCACCTCTATGAACCGACCCATCCGGCGGTGTTGCGCATGATCAAGCGGGTGGTCGACGACGGGCACAAGCGCCGGCTGCCGGTCGCGGTGTGCGGCGAGATGGCCGGCGACCCCGTGTTCATGCCGCTGCTGCTGGGGCTCGGCGTGGACGAATTGAGCATGTCGCCCCCGTCGCTGCCCGCCGTGAAGTATTTTGTCCGCGCGATGAAAATGAGCGACGCGCGGAAGCTGGCGGCCGAGGCGCTGGAGATGGACGACCCGAAGGAAATCTACGCCCGGGCGGAGGACTTCTACAAGGCGCGCGTGAAGATGGATTAAGCCTGCGCGGGATCAATCCAAGCTCATCCGCATCATCCGATCGCAGTTGTCGCCGATTTTCCGGTCAAGCACCGGGCGGAAGCCCGCCCGCTCATACAGCGAGATGGCTTCTCTCAAGACCGAAGCGGTCTTCAAATTGCCGGTCGCAGGCATCTGCGTGAACTTGCCATTCCGCCACTCGCCAGGTCAGGGCCGGGCCGAACTGGTGACCTCCACCGCGATGTTCTCCCGGTGGACGGGATGGACCGTCACCCGCAGCGGCGTCTCCTGCACCACCGACGCATTGGCCGAGAGGCGGCGCAGCCGCACGGCATCCACCGCCTCAAATTCCACGGTGAAATCAACCCTGGAAAAAAGGAGCTCATCCTTGAGCAAATCAAAATCCGGCAGCAGGGGCAAGCAGGCCGACACCTCCTTCCCCGCGAACCGGTAGTGGGGCTGGTCGTGGGTGATGTGCAGGCGGCATTGTTGCCGCAGAAGCGCGCGGGGAATCAAGAACGTGACGATGAAAACCCGGACATCCTCCGGCACAAACTGCGGGGAACCACCGGTGTTCTCTACCGAAAGGGTGAAATCCTCCGGAGCAAACTCCACCGTGCCTACGCGCAACTTCGCCTGGGTGATTGCGACCAGCGTCTCCAGATTGTCGACCTCCTTCGGGGCGAAGACCGGGTATTGGAAGGCGATGCGGTCGGGAGTCTCGCCTGCCGCAAACCGGCGGACGTACTTGAAGTCATAATCTCCCTCCACGATCGACAGGTCCCTTCCCACGCTCACCCTGACCGATTCCGTCACCAGGCAAAATGGCGACCGGACCGGATCAACGGCGATCACCCCGGCGGGAGGCGGCCCGGCGGCGACCGAGAGCGCAAGCACCAGTGCAAAGGATGCGGTTGACACGGTCCTCATGGTATCGCCGGCCGGCGCCGACTTCCAGCGCGAAGCGCTTACTGGGAATTGTCCGCCGCGCCCGCGTTGGCCGGCTTTCTGGCGGCGATGACCAATAGTGGAGGCCTTCTGGCCGCACCGGCCAGATCAGGCCGGTCCGCCGGAATGGCCGCACCGGCGCGAGGCTCGAGCAGGCGCGTCAGGCGGAAACCAGCTGCGAGAAGAGTGTTCACATAGGTTTCCACCGTCCGGTGATACTTCACCACGCCGTCGACGAACCAGTGATGTGTCCTTTCTCCTTCCTTTTGGTAGTCGTCAACTGGCCAAAAGAGCTTGTTGCGGGCGGCATCCTCCTGCCAGCCTTTGAGGAGCGCCGTGCAGATCGGATGTTCGACGGAGAAGACAAAGCTACCGCCCTCGCGCAAGCCGCGAAAAGCGGCGAGAACCACCCCGCGATAGTCCTTGATGTAGTGGAGGGTCAGCCGGCTGACGATCAGATCGAACGCGTTTCCGCCGATAGGGTGGTCTTCAATCGCAGCGTTGAGGTAGGTGATTCCAGAATCGCCCGTTTGGTTTTTCGCCTCCGCGAGCATCCGGGTGGAGATTTCCACTCCCGTGACGCTGGCTGCGCCCCTCTCTCGGGCAAAACGACAGAATTCTCCGAATCCGCTGCCGAGGTCGAGAATGGTCATCGCGCGCAGGTCCGGTAGCAACGACCTGACGGCCGGCTCCTCGATCGCGGCATTCAGCCCGGCCTCGTTCTTCCGGAGTGCCTGATAACCCGCAAAGAAGACCGGATCATCGTAGATGTTTTGTTTTATTGCGATGCCGCCTGAGCACTGCAGCCGCTCCGGCTCATGCCTGCCCGATTACCGGGTCCGGTCTCACGCGGGGGTGGCGAGCTTGCGCTTGTGGATGATGAGCAGATTGCCGTCGGGGTCGGCGATGGTCACGAGATGGCAGACGGGGGTCTCATGCGGCTCGGCCAAAAACTTGACGCCATGCTCTCTAAGCCGCCGGACCGCAGCGTCGAACTCCTCGACTTCCAGCGCGACCACGCCGCCGCCGGCCGCGGGCTTGAACAGCGGCGCACCGGCGCCGATGGAGAGTGTGCCCGTGCCGATGTCGTATTCGACCATGCCCAGGTCGCCTTTCACGTAGGTCTTGGTGGCTTTCAGGCCCAGCATCTCTTCATAAAACTGGCGCGACCGCTTCAGATCGGTCACGCCGTAGACCGAGAAGGCAATTTCGATGATTTTCATGGATTCTCCTGCAGGGATAGTACGTGAAAGCGCTGACAAGACGGTAAGAACTGATTGACGGGCTTGGGTTGGGAGGTTTTCCAGCAGAGCAATTCGTAACGCAATCCGTTACAAGATGTGATGGGAACGACCAGGGAAGATGTAACGTAATACGTTACAAAACGATAACGGAGGCGGGGTCTTCGCGCAATGCAACGATGGGGAGGCGGCACCGTCAGAGTGCGTGCAGTGCCGATTTGGATACGGCCAGCCCGGCTTCCTTCACCGCCTCGCTGAGCGTGGGATGCGAATGGACCGTGCGGGCGAGATCCTCGGCGCTGCCGCCGTATTCCATGTGCGTGACGATCTCAGAAATGAGCTCCGAGGCGCTCGGGCCGATGATCTGCGCGCCGAGAATCCGGTCCGTTTTTGCGTCGGCGATGATTTTGACAAAACCGTCTGCGGCGTCCGCGGCGATCGCGCGCCCATTCGCCGCGAAGTGAAACTTGCCCACGCGCACGTCCAGTCCCCGGGCCTTGGCCACGTCCTCGCCGAGGCCGACCCCCGCGAGTTCGGGGTCGGTGTAGATGACGCCAGGCATGAGATTCCAGTCGATATGGCCGGCCTTGCCGGCGATCCATTCGGAGGCGGCCGCGCCGTCCTCCTCGGCCTTGTGGGCGAGCATCGGGCCTGCGACGGCATCGCCAATGGCCCAGATCCCGGGCACGTTCGTGCGCAGGTGGTCGTCGACCCGGATACGTTTCTTCTCGTCGAGCTCCACGCCGGCCTTTTCGAGTCCAAGGTTTTCCGTGACCGGCCGACGGCCGACGGAAACCAAAATCTTGTCCGCAGGGAATTCCATCGGTTTGCCATCGCGCTCGGCGAGCAGCACGGCAGGAGCCCCTTCCTGGGATTTGGGATCTTGAGTTTGGGATTTCAATCCGGTCACTCTGGCAGCAACTTCGATCTTCATCCCTTGCTTCGTCAGCAGGCGGGTGAGCAGGCGCACGACATCGTCGTCATAGTTGGCGGCGATTTTCGGCAGAAACTCCACGATGGTCACTTCTGAGCCCAGCCGCGCCCAGACGGAGGCCAGTTCGAGCCCGATCGCGCCGCCGCCAACCACCACGAGACGGCGGGGAACGGTGTCAAACCCGATGGCGTGGTCCGAGGAAACGATGATCCGGCCGTCGAACGGCAGGAAGGAGAGTTCAGACGGAGCCGAGCCAGGGGCGAGGACGATGTTCTTCGCGGTGATGGTTGTCTTCTCGCCCGCCGGCGGGCTTCCGGCCGGGGAGATCTCGATGGTCGAGGCGCCGGTGAGCGTGGCGTGGCCGGTAATGACGGTGATCTTGCGGGCTTTGGCCAGCTGGGCGACTCCGCCGACGAGTTTCTGGACGACGGCGTCCTTCTTCTTCATCAGTGCAGCGAGGTCGAGTTCGATGCCGGCCAGCTTGATCCCGCTGTCGGCTGCGTGGTGCCGTGCCCACGCGTAGTGTCCGCTGAGATGGAGCAGCGCCTTGGTGGGAATGCAGCCAAGGTTGAGGCAGGTCCCGCCGAGCGTGGGGCGTTTTTCGATCAGCGCGACCTTGAGACCGAGCTGCGCGGCCCGGAAGGCGCCCACGTAACCGCCGGGACCGGCGCCGATGATGGCAACGTCAAATGAGTCCATGGAGTAGTTTCACCACCAAAAACTGGCCGGGATCAGACGCTGAGCAGCAGCCGGGCGGGGTCCTCGATCGCCTGCTTGACCCGCACGAGGAAGGTCACGGCCTCGCGGCCGTCGACGAGGCGGTGGTCGTAGCTGAGCGCGAGGTACATCATCGGGCGGATGGCCACCTGGCCGTTGACGGCGATGGGGCGATCCTGAATCGCGTGCATGCCGAGGATGGCGCACTGCGGAGCGTTGAGGATGGGCGTCGAAAGCAGCGAGCCGAAGATGCCGCCGTTGGTGATGGTGAAAACGCCGCCCTCCAGGTCGGCGAGCGTGATCTTCCCGTCGCGTGCGCGCCGGACGACGTCGGCCAGCCGCTGCTCGATCTCGGCGAACCCGAGGCGGTCGCAATCGCGCAGGACCGGCACGAGCAGCCCGCGATCGGTGGATACCGCCACGCCGATGTGGTAGCAGTGGTTTTCGACGACAGTGTCGCCCTCGAGCCGGGCGTTGACGACCGGCACCTCCTGCAGGGCGCGCACCACCGCTTTCACGAAGAAGGACATGAAGCCGAGCTTGACGCCGTGCTTTCGGGTAAAGTCCTCCTGGTACCTGGCGCGGAGGTCGCGCACCGCAGACATGTCGACCTCGTTGAAGGTGGTCAGCATGGCGGCCTCGTGCTGGGCCTGGACGAGGCGCTGGGCGAGACGCTGGCGCAGGGGAGAAAGCGTGCGGCGGACCTGGCTGGAGGCACCGGCTGGCTGGGCAGACACCGTCGACTGTGCGCCGGCGGGAGGATTCACGGGAACACCCGGAGAGCGGATCGATTCGGACTCGGCTGAAACAGAGGTGACCGGCTTCCCAGTCTCCGGCCTGCCCGCCGAAGCCTCGGCCGCGGCGGGTCTCCGGTTTCCAACATCCTGGGCCGCGAGCAGATCGCCCTTGGTCACGCGGCCGCCCTTGCCCTTAGCCGCGACTGTCGCGGGATCGACGCCGGTCTCGGCAGCGAGGCGGCGCACGGCGGGTGAGATTGAGAGTGCGGGGGAGGGGGCGACACCGGATGCCGGATTCCGGATCGCTGTGGTCGATTCCGTCCCTCCGGTGTCGGCCGTCGCATCGATCGTCGCGACGAGCTGGCCGATCTTCACCTCGCTGCCGGCAGCGACCTTCAGCGCAATGCGGCCTGCGGCCTCGGCGGTGGCTTCCGAGTTGATCTTGTCGGTCTCCAGTTCGAAGAGCGGCTGATCTTTCTTCACGAAATCGCCATCCTGGACGTGCCACTTGGCCAGCACGCCGCTGGTGATCGATTCGCCCATGGCCGGGATTTTGACGTTGAGGATTGGCATGATGCCGGAGGAGGGGAAACTGAACCAGAAACTCGGTCAGGCAATGGGGAACTCAGGAAAGCGGGAACGATCAATGGGGATCATGGCTGACTTCTGGCGTTCCTGATTTCCACATTCATCCGCGTTTACTGCAAGATCATCTCAGATCCCAAAGGCCGCCCGGACCAAGGCAGCCTGCTCGTAGCGGTGGCGGGCGAGATGCCCGACGGCGGGCGAGGCGCTGGCATCACGGCCGGCGTAGAATGCCTTGCGCCCGAAGACATGCTCCAGGTGCGAGGCGATGAAGCTCCAGGCTCCCATGTTCTGCGATTCCTCCTGGCACCAGACGAGCGTGGCGCCGTCGTATTTGTCGCCGAGTTCGCCGAGACGGGTGCGGTGTAGCGGGTAGAGTTGCTCGATGCGCACGATCACGGCGTCGGTAATCTGGTTTTTTTCGCGGTAATCAACGAGGTCGTAATAAACCTTACCGGAGCAGAGGATCAGACGCTCGGCGGGTGGCGGCGCGGCGCCGGCGGGTTCGCTGCCGGATTCCGTTCCGACCCGGGTCGGATCATCGAGGATCTCCTGAAAGTGGCCCGAGGTGAACTCGTCGAGGCGCGAAGTGGCGGCGGGATGGCGCAGGAGACTCTTGGGCGACATCACGACGAGCGGCTTGCGAAAATCGCGCCGCATCTGGCGGCGCAGGGCGTGAAAGTACTGCGCCGGCGTCGTGAGGTTGCACACCTGCAGGTTGCCCTCGGCGCACAGCTGCAGAAAGCGTTCGAGCCGGGCGGACGAGTGCTCCGGGCCCTGGCCCTCATAGCCGTGCGGGAGGAGCAGGACCATGCCGCTCACGCGCTGCCACTTCGATTCGGAGCTGACAATAAACTGGTCGATAATGGTCTGCGCACCGTTGGCAAAATCACCGAACTGCGCCTCCCACAGGCAGAGCATCTGCGGATAATCGAGGCTGTAACCGTAATCGAAACCCAGCACGCCCGCCTCGGATAGCGACGAATTATATAAACAGAATTCCGCCTGTTTCTTGTCGAGGTGGCCCAGCGGCACGAAGCGTTCGCGAGTGTCGATTTCGTAGATGGCCGCGTGGCGCTGGCTGAAGGTGCCGCGCTCGCTGTCCTGGCCGGAGAGGCGCACGGGCGTGCCCTCCAGCAGAAGCGTGCCAAAGGCCAAAGCCTCGCCGAACGACCAGTCAACCGGCCCGCCCTCCTTGAAGGCCTGCGCGCGAGTCTCGATGAAGCGCTTAATCTTGGGGTTGAGCTTGAAGCCGGACGGCACGCGCGTCAGTCCGCCCGCGCATTGCTCAATCAAGGCGGGCGGAACCGCAGTGGCGACCGGCGCGAAGAAGTAGGCTTGCTGGAAGACGGCGGTGGAGCCCTCGAAGCGCTTCACGTCGTCGATCTGCCGCTCCTGCTTCTTCCGGGCCCGGGCCAAGGCGTCCTCCAGCGCGGCGGTGTACTCCGCCTGGATGGCGGCGGACTCCACCGCGGTGATGGTGCCCTCGGCGATCAGCTTCGCGCTGAGAATGGCGGAAGGACTGGGGTGCGCTGCAATCTCGCGGTAAAGGATGGGCTGGGTGAAGGCCGGCTCGTCGGATTCGTTGTGGCCGTACCGGCGGTAGCAGACCATGTCGACGACCACGTCGCGCTGGAATTTCTGGCGGAATTCGAGCGCGAGTCCGGCGACATAGCAGACGGCCTCGGGATCGTCGCCATTCACGTGGAAAATAGGCGCCTCGATCATCTTGGCGATGTCGGTGCAATAGCGGCTGGAGCGGGATTCCGCGGGGCTGGTGGTGAAGCCGATCTGGTTGTTGATGACGATGTGGACGGTGCCGCCGGTGCGGTAACCGGGAAGCTGCGAATAATTGAACACCTCCGCGACGACGCCCTGGCCGGCAAACGCGGCGTCGCCGTGCAGGAGCAGCGGGAGGATCCGCCGTCGCTCGGCATCACCGCGCAGCCGCTGGCGGGCGCGAACCTTGCCCTGAACGACGGGGGCAACCGCCTCGAGATGCGAGGGATTGGCCGCGAGACGCACCTCGACCTTCTTGCCGGAAGTCGTGTCCAGGACCGCCTCGTAGCCGAGATGGTATTTCACGTCGCCGTCGCCCTCGACGGTGTCGGGCACGAAGCCTTCGGAAAATTCCTCAAAGATAAACTCGAACGACTTGCGGAGGATGCTGGCGAGGACGTTGAGGCGGCCGCGGTGCGCCATGCCCATCACGATCTCGTCGATCCCGGCCTCCGGACATTGCTCGATGATGGTGTCGAGCGCGGGGATGAGCGTCTCGCCGCCCTCGAGGGAGAAACGCTTCTGGCCGACATATTTTGTGTGGAGGAAATGCTCAAACAGTTCGGCCTTATGCAGGCGGCGGAGGATGCGGACCTTCTGCGGCTTGGAGAAATTGGGCTGGTTACGGCGGGGCTCCATGTAATCCTGCAGCCACCGCCGGATCTCGGTTTCCTGGATGTGCAGATATTCGATCCCGACGTGTCCGCAGTAGGTCTGCTTGAGGCTAACGATGAGATCGGTGAGCCGCATCTGGCCGCCATCAAGATAGTGACCGACATCGAAGAACGTCTCGAGGTCGGCCGCGTTGAGGCCAAACTCGCCCAGCGCGAGGCGGGGCGCGGGCGGGGGCGGATCGCTGAGCGGGTCGAGATGCGCCTGGACGTGACCGATGGCGCGGTAGTGATAGATCAGGCTGTGGACCTGCGACTGCTTGAGGCTGTCAATGAGCGCCGGCGCCGACGAGGCCGAGCCGGCCAGCACGGGCAGCTGGCCGCTAAGGCCAAGCGTGAAGCCCTGAAAAAAAGCCCGCCACGTCGCGTCGACGGAGTCGGGATTCTCCAGCCAGCGGCGGTAGTACTCCTCGATCAGGTCGGCGTTGGCGCGGGTGGGTAGGGTGGCGGCAATCATGGGCAGAAGGGCGGACAGGCGTTCAACCGCACCGTCGGCGAAGCACTGGCTGCCCGATGCTGGAGGGTGATCAAGGCGGGCGCTGGCGAAACAGTGAGCATGCCCGCCAAAGCGACACAAGAGGATTTCCGGCCACCGGCCGCCGGCTGACAATGGAGTCTTCCGCACATAAGCGTTTGATGCACAATATCCGGTCTGGTCGCCAGCTCACGACGAAACGGCAGATCGAAGCACCGCTAATCGCGTTTGAGGCCGCCATCACAAGGTCTGATGCCAGCCGGACTTGCCTGCACGCTCAACTCGTGAATCGTGAGGGGTGATGAATGCCGGCGACCGAGTTCCCACTGATGGCGGCGTGCCTTTGGGCCAGAGCCCGTTCGCGAAGCTCGACCCCGCGAGCCTCAGAAAAACCGGATTGGCGGTACCGGATATCGGAAAGAAAACTGCGACGGAACCGCTCCAGCCTCCGGCATCCGAGATCCAGAACCCCAGGAATCGCGGGCGGGTGGAGATCAGGCGACAAACCCAGGGTCGCGGGGGCAAGACGGTGACGGTGGTGAGCGGATTCACGGGCATCGGCCAGCCCGAAAAGGAACAGCTCGCGAAGAAAATACAGAAAACGTGCGGCGCCGGTGGCACAGTGAAGGACGGCTGCATCGAAATCCAGGGCGACAAGCGCGAACCAGTCGCGAAGATCCTCGCCGAGGCGGGCTTCCGGCCGGTGTTTGCCGGCGGATGAGAAAAAGGGGCACGACGATTGAGCCGCCGGCGCCCCTCCGGGCTGGAATCACCTCCTCACGCCGCCAGGCCGGCGGCGAGGATCAGGGCGCTTTTGGCGCGGTTCAGAATGTAGAGATGATAACCGGGCGCGCCGCGGGCGAGAAGATCGCGAATCTGGGACAGCGCCCAGTCGATGCCGATCGTCTCAACAATCTCCGGTTGTTCACCGGCGGCCTCGAGGCGTTTGACCAGCTTTTCCGGCAGCGCAGCGCCGCACATCTCGGTGAAGCGCGTGATCTGTTTGAGCGAGAGCACCGGCATGATGCCCGGGACGACCGGCACGGTGATGCCGTTGGCGCGGCAGCGGTCGACGAAGCGGTAGTAGGCGGCGTTGTCGAAGAAAAGCTGCGTGGTGATGAACGAGGCGCCGGCGTCGACCTTGTGCTTCAGGTGGGCGAGATCGACGTCGAGTGAAGCCGCTTCCGGATGTTTTTCGGGATACCCGCCAACCCCGAGGCAGAAGTCAGGATGGCGGGCCTTGAGAAGACCGACCAGCTCGCTCGCGTAGCGCAGCCCGTCGGCCGCGGGTTGAAATTCGCTGGCGCCCTTGGGGGGATCGCCGCGCAGGGTCATGACGTTGCGAAAGCCACCGGCGTAAATCCGGTCCGCGACGTCGAGGAGTTCCGTCCGGGAATGGCCGACACAGGTCAGGTGGGGCATGACCGTGAAACCGAACTCCTCTTTCACCATGGCGGACACCTGGGCGGTGCGTTCCCGCGTGCTGCCACCGGCCCCATAGGTGACGGAGACGAAATCGGGCCCGATCCTCTTCAGCGCAGCGGCCGTCTGGCGCAACGCTTCGACACCCGCATCATCTTTCGGTGGAAAGAACTCGAGCGACCGCAGCGGGCGCCGCTGGGCGAAGAGCTCGGAAATGGAACGGTCGGGCTGCATCAACGTATCAACAGATACGGATTCGTTGATATGTGTAAAGGGAAGAATGAAGTCGGCCGAAGCGACACGCGCCACGGTGATTTTCCGTCGCGATCGGTTACCCTTAAGCGGTCGGGGAACGTCTTGTGGACAAGCCGCTCCACCCAACTGGCTGAACCCGGTTCAAAGTGCTTCGAGGGCGATGAACTGGTCGAGCGCCTTTTTCGGGGAAGACTCCGGCCACTCGACCGGAATTCCCACCGGGGTGATGCACACGCGGGTATAGGTATCCGGGATGTGCAGCACCTCCTTCGTCACGCTGTCCGGAATCGAATCGGTGATGAAGACCGTGCCGTAACCGAGGGCCCGGGCCGCGAGCATCAGGTATCCTGCCGCCATCGGGCCGTCCCAATGACAGTAATCGGGGTACGGCGAGCGGTTGTCGGTCAGCACGACAATGTAGACCGGCGCCGAGAAATAACCACTGAATTGGTTGCGAACACTGCTTTCGAATTGCTCTCTCGATGTCTTCTTGTCGCTGCCGCTGTCGAATTGTCTCAATGCCTTTTGCACGCAGGCTTCCTTCATCCGGTTGATTTTGTCCCGGTCCCGGATCACCAGGAATCTCCAGGGTTGCTGGTTGCCGGACGTCGGTGCCAGGCGGGCGGCGTCGATCATCTTCTTGATGTCTGCCTCGGGGACGGCGTCGGGCCGGAATTTCCGCACCGACCGTCGCTGCTGGAAAACCTCCCAGATGTTCGCGGCCGGTCCGGCCGGAGCCGCCTTGGCGGCGAGGCAGCCCAAAAAGGTCACGAAAGCCAGAAGGCCGGCCAATTGGAGGAAGATCTTGCGTGGATTAGTCATGGTGAAATGCCGCTGGGTTGCTGAAATAGAGCGGAACTCGCGGGCCGGTTCACGGGGCTTCAGGCCGCGGCGTCGCTTACGTGGACTATGAACGCACACCTTTTGCCGCCGCGGAGGACCGATTCCGTCAACTCCACGCGCACTTTTTTCCCCAGCAGGGTCTCATAAACATGCTGCTGCCAGCCGAGCGAGCAGTTGCAGGCAGTCTTCGGCGTGTAGCGACAGTCAATCAGTGGACAAAAACAGTCGCCTCGTTCGGGCCCGACGATCGTGATGGTGCCCTTGGCGCGATCATACGTGATATCCTCGCCGGCCCGCTGCTTGAACTCGGCGATGAATCCTTCGAAGTCCCCCTGGTGATTCTGGAGGATCGGCAGAGTGCTGGCGCAATAGCGACCCAGGTGCCGAAGGATTTCGTCCATGGTCCGTTCGTCCACCCGTCCCGCCAGATCCTCCAGCAGCTTGGCATAGCGTTTCTTGATGAACTGGAAACGCCAGTCCTCGGGCTTAGGCGGTTCGGCGGCGGAGGCGCTCATGGGCGCGATGAGGCTCGTCGCGGTGCAGGCACACAGGCCGGCCGCGCAGGTTTTGAGGAAGTCCTGTCGGTTCATGAGGGGTCGTCGGGGCGGGCGATACCGTCCATCGCATAACCCCGGCGCGGGCAGAACCCCTTCAAGAACCTAAACAAACCGGCGGTGCGATCCCGCGGGCTTCCCCAGCAGGAGGTCGGTCAGAGCTTCGGCGGCACGCCGGGCTGGTCCGCCGGCGTCGACTCGACCGGCTTCGACGCGGCCGTGGACTCAGTCGGTTTGGCCTCCGCTTTCTTCTCAGCGACAGGCGGGGGCGGAATGGGTTCGAACAACTCGTCGGGTTTCTGCGGGAGGCCGGAAAAGTTCCAGTCGAGGACTTGATAGGCTCGCTTCTTCATCAGTTCATTGACCGGCGCCGCGGCGTCGGAGTCGGTGATGAATGCATAGACCGGGCCCGCCGGGATGGTCTCGACCTTGGGCTCCTCCGGTTTGGCCGGCGGCGGAGTCGCCGGCGCAGCCGCAGGTTCGGGGTTCAGCGTTTCCACCTTCGCTGAAGCTGCGGTGGACTGGTTGGGTTCTGGGTTGTGGTTGGAGTCCTGGCTTGCGGCCCCTGGCTTCTGGCTTCCGGCTTCTGGCTTCTTCTCCTCGGGCTTGCGGCCAAGTTGGACCGTGATCGTCTTGTGATCAAAGGTGGTGAATTTGACCGTGCGGCTGTTCTTGCGGGCCGCTTCGGCGTTTGCGTCCGTGAGATCGGACGTGTCCTGGAAGCGGAGACTGGCGAACGAAGTGAGCAGCGACGTGATCCGATCACCCTTGATCCGCTGGCCGGCGGGCGCCTTTTCGGCCGTCCACGGTGCCTCCTTCTTTGCGCGGGTCGCCACGACAGATTCGCCGCTGGCGAAGGTAATCTCGATCCCCGACAATTCGTCAGGCTTCACGCTGATGAGCAGGGAGTCCGCCCAGTTCTTCGCATCGGAGTCGAGATAAGTGCTGAGATTGGCCAGGTATCCCCTCTGTTCGTCATCGAAACGCACGAATCGTCCGCCGCCCTCGGCGTCCTTGCCGAGCATCAGCTTCCAGATCGCCTTGTCAGCGGTGTCGAGGAACGCGATCGACGTATCCTTGAATTCGAGACGCGCGAGGCGCTCGGGGGTCCGCGTGACCAGGCGCTGAATCTTGGCGCTGGAAAGATCGTCCAGAAAGCGGCCGAGCTTGGCGAAGTCGGCCGGCAGTTCATAATAAGACGAGACCACCCATCGCCCGTCAGGCTGCTTCGCCAAGAGCACGGTCTTGCCCTGATCGGTCAGGCGGATCCGGGCCGCCTTTTCCAGGACCTTGACGTCAAAAACCTCCTGGCCGGTCCGCGGATCCAGGTCAGTAGGTTTTCGCGGCCGCTGGGCGAAGAAGGCGAGCGCAGACAGGACGGCGAGGACGGCGATGGTCAGGACAAGGGTTTGGAGTTTCATCGCGAAATAGGGCGGTTCCTGAAGGTGGTCATTCTATGCGCTGGGTAGGAAGCCCGCTTGCCCGTTCGACAGGCTCAGGGCCCCGAACTTGTCGAGGGGCGGGCGAAGGGAATCGATCGCAAGCGACCTTCCTACGAAGAGGCGTCATTTCCGGCGGCGGTAATAGAACCAGAAGCCGAAGCAGCCGACGAGTGCCGGCGTCGCAAGCAGGTTAAGAAGCAACAGGCGGTTTTCCAGCGCCGCGATGCCCTCGCGGAGCGATTTGCGGATTTCGCGGCGTTCGCCGCGCAACTTCGCCTGTTGGCGGCGAAATTCCTCGATCGACCGGGCGATTTCGGGGGTGGCGATGAGACGGCCGCCTTCAGTCTTCTTGCCTTCAAGCTCGCTCAACTGGCTCTGCACCTTGTTCAGGCGTGCTTCGAGCGCGGTGAGCTGTTCCTGGTATTTCTGCTGGGCATGGACCTCCATTTCGTGGACCACCTTGAACGGACGCAGAGAGGTGCCCTTGCCGCGGATGGAAATAAGATCCTGCGACCCGGAGAGGAAATCGAGGGCATTCCCGGCGAAGGCGAGATTGTCATTGATCGGTTCGTAGGCGGCGGTGCCAAGGAAGTTGAGTTTGCGGACGCTGTAATCATCGAACAACCAGTCCGAGTCGGCGATCAGGAGGAGGGTCGACTTGGCGGGGGACTCCTTGAGCGCGGGCGCGGCCTTGGCGTCCGCAGCGGCTTTGGCCGGCGCCGGCGGCGGGGCGCCCTTGTCGTCGGGTTTCGGAGTTGCCTCAGCCGGTTTTTCTTCCTTCGGCAGGCCCTCCGGAAAGGCGCTCTTGAATCTGCCCTGGACGAGAGCGGCCATGGTTTTCCGGCCGGACGCGGTGATTTGGCGTCCGAGATCCTCGGGCTGGGCCATATTGACGACCATGCCCGGCAGGGTGCCGCTGAGCGCCGATGATTCCAGGAGAGGCGTCAGCGTGAGCCCGGTGCCCTCCTTCAGCGAAAAGCTGCCGGACTCGACGAGGAGCATGGACTCGAGCTGGCTGGTGGGAAGGGCGGTGGCGTTGAAGGAATTCTTGGTGAGGCTGAGCCAGATGGGATAACGCACGACATTACCCGGTGCCACCTGGACGGGCGTGGCGTCATCCGGATCGCCCACGACGCTCTGCGCATCATAGACGATGCCCCAACCCCTGAGCAGTTCCGGCAGATCACTCGAGATGTTGGGCGCCGGTCCGCCCATCATGGCCATCTGATTGCCGCGGGACCGGAAGTAGCGCGACGACGGGTCCAGGGCGAGAAAGACGGGCTTGCCCGACAGCAGAAACTGGTCGATGGCGAACTGGAGCTTCCTCGAGAGGTTCTGCGGGTGGATGATTACCAGCACGTCGAGGCTGGCGGGCAGGACTTCGGCCGTGGGCTCGACGTCGACGATCTCAAAAGTCTTCTCCCATTCGCTGACGACCATCTGACTCTGCGGCATCCGGCCGTTCTGCATGGCCGCGAAATCCATCCGGGCCCAGAGCGGCAGGCTGCTGAGCAGGCCCAGCTTCGGGCGGTCGAGCAGCTGCGTCTGGTAGATAAGCTGCGAGAGGTCGAACTCGAGAAACTGCTCGCGGTCGGTGGAAAGGGCGGGGATGACCTTCTGCTGGTCCGCCTGGATGGCGACCAGCCCGCAGTAGAATTGCCGGTTGGCGCCCCAGGTTTGGGGCGCGAGGCCGGCGGCGGTGGCCTTTTCCTCCTCGGTGGTGTCGGGTTTTGGGTCGATGAGGTTGAGGACAATCTTGCCACGGCTGGCGCGCACGTATTGTCCGAGCATCTCCCGCACACGGTCAGCGTAATCCCTGAATGGGAGCGGCAGGGTGCTGAGGCTGCGCGAGAAATAAAAATCGAGCTGGATCGGTTCCTCGATCTTGGCGAGGAGCGTTTTGGTGCCGGGTGAGAGGGTGAAGATCCGCTCTGCGGTCAGGTCGAGGCGTGCGGGAATCGATGACGCGAGGTAATTGACCAGGACGAGGCCGGCAAACAGCAGGACGACGGAGAGAAGTTTCATTCCGGATTTCATCGGATGGCGGGACGGATTTGGAGAATGTGCGGGCAGGGGGGCAGGGGACGCAGCTCAGCGGTCGAGCACCAGCACGTTGAGAAACAGGCAGAAGCCGGCCAGCGAGAGGAAAAACATGACGTCCTTCGGATCGATGATTCCCTTGGCGAAGGCGTCGAAGTGGGTCTTGAAGCTGAAGTTCGACACCACATCCACCAGCCAAGCGGGCAGGGCCAGATAGCCGCCCAAGAAATCGGTGAACACGCTCCAGCCGAGCAGCACCAGGACGAAGCAGACAAACACGCTGAGCACGAAGCTGACCACCTGGTTCTTCGTAAACGCCGAGGTCAGCGAACAAACGCCCAGGAATCCGCCCGCCATGAGCATGCTGCCAAAGTAAGAGGAGGCGAGGACTCCCCAATCGGGGTCGCCGAGATAGGCCACGGTCAGGACCATCGGAAAGCTCAGCAGAATGGCGAGGCACAGAAACGCCCACGCAGCGAGAAATTTACCGAGCACCGCCTCCAGGGTGGTGACGGGCAGCGTAAAGAGCAGCTCGATGGTTCCGGCGCGCTTCTCCTCGGACCACAGGCGCATGCCCACGGCGGAGATGAACGGAATGAAGAGCCACGGCAGGAATTGGAAATAGCTGTCGAGACCGGCGATTTCATTGCGGAAAAAGCCGCCGAGGAAAAACGCGCAGCCGACCGAGGCCATCAGAAAAACGACCAAAAACACGTAGGCCACCGGGGACCGGAAGTAGCCGAGAAACTCACGTTTGAAGAGAGGTGGAATCTGGGACATGGGGCACGAAGTGCGAAGGAAAATGAAAGATGGAAGGTTGAAGAAGAGCGGGGGAGGCGGCGTCTTGAGTCTGGATCTTGCCTCTTGAAGCGCCCGCCGGGCGGCGGGTCAGGTGTCGGTTTGCGTCAGCTGGCGGAAAATCTCGTCGAGCCGGGCGCCCGCGTGGCGCGCGCGCAGGCCGTCAAGCGTGTCGTCGACGACGACCTGGCCGCGGCTGATGATAATGACCCGGGTGCAGATGGCCTCGACCTCTTCGAGGATGTGCGTGGAAAGAATGACGGTCTTCTCGGCGGCCATCTGTTTGATGATGGAGCGCACCTCGTGCTTCTGGTTGGGATCGAGCCCGTCGGTCGGTTCATCGAGCACCAGCACCGGCGGGTCGTGGAGCAGCGCCTGGGCGAAGCCGACGCGCTGCTTGTAGCCCTTGGAGAGGGTCTCGATCGACTGCCGGCGCACGGGCCCGAGGTGGCAGAGGTCGATGACGTGTTCGATCCGTGGCCGGCTCAGCTCAACCGTCCGAAATCCCCGGATTTCCGCAATGAAACCAAGGAACTCCCCGACGGTCATCTCAGGATAGGCGGGGGCGTTTTCCGGCAGGTACCCGACCAGACGCTTCACGACCACCGGCTCGGCAGTGACGTCGTGGCCGTTGACCAGCGCGCTGCCAGCCGTGGGCCGGAGAAAGCCGGTGATCATCTTCATCGTGGTCGACTTGCCTGCGCCGTTTGGGCCAAGGAACCCGAGCACATCGCCGCGCCGGACCGTGAAGGACACGCCATTAACCGCCCGCAGAGCACCGTAGTCCTTAACCAGACCTTTGACTTCAATCATGGAAATGAAAGCCAGGAACGTAACCCGAGCCGGTGAGAAAACAAGTGAAACCAGAAGTTCCCTTCCGGCGGAAAGGACTCTCGTAAAAAATGCACCGGAAACAGGTTCAAGAAAAAAGTCAGCCATCAGGGCCGAGAGGCAGGGGCGCTCCCGACGAAGCCGGTGTTTCCGCGGTCGATGGCTGGTTGATCTTTCCTTGGAGGAAGCGCTTGCGCGCGATATCAGCGAGTCCCGGAAAATCGCCCGCCAGCGGGCTTCCTACCTGGGGGAGACCAGCTCGCGCTCTTTCTCGGTCTTCAGGCGAAGCTGGCCGCACGCGGCGTCGATGTCGTGGCCCTTTTCGCGACGGAGGGTCACGGAGACGCCGCGTTCCTCGAGGATGCTCACGAATTTCTGCTGGCGCGCCAGGCTCGGCCGGCGCCATGGCAGGCCCTCGACCGCGTTGTACGGGATGAGATTGACATGGGCGTGCAGGTCGCCGGCGATGGCGCGCAGTTTCGCCGCCTGGTCGAGCGTGTCGTTGACGTCCTCGATGAGGATGAACTCGAGCGTGACCATGCGACCGCGCTTCTCGGAGAATGCGCGGACGGCGGGAAGGAGCTCCTCCAGCGGCCAGCGCCGATTGATGGGCATGATCTGTTCGCGCACCTCGTTAGTGGCACCGTGCAGGCTGACCGCGAGACGGTAGCCGATGGGCTCGTCGGCGAGCTGGCGGATTTTCGGCACCAGGCCGCTGGTGGAAAGGGTGATGCGGCGCGCGCCGACGCCGAGGCCCCATTCGGCGTTCGCGATGGTGAGGGCGCGCAGGAGGTTGTCGTAGTTGTGCAGCGGCTCCCCCATGCCCATGACGACCAGATTGTCGAAGGAGGCCAGCTCGGCCCGGGCGCGCGGCGTGCGCGCGTCCTCGCGCCGGCAGACCTGGATGAGCTGGTGGACAATCTCCCCGGCGGAGAGGTTGCGTTTCAGGCCGGCAAGGCCGGACGCGCAGAACCGGCAGCCCATGGCGCAGCCGACCTGCGTGGAGATGCAGATGGTCTTGCGCGAGTGGTCGAGCCCCACGCCTTCCTGCGGCGCGCGAATGGTGACGGTTTCGATGAGCGAGCGGTCGCGCAGCTCGAGCAGCAACTTGTCAGTGACGTCCTCGGACTGGCGGTTAAGCACGAGGGCGGTGGGGTCGAAGTCGAACGTGGCCGCCAGCCAACCGCGCAGCGCCTTGGGCAGGTTCGTCATCTCGTCCCAGGCGGCGGCGCGCTTCTTGTACAGCCAGGCGAGCACCTGGCGGGCCCGGTAGGCCGGCTCGCCGGCCTCTGCGAGGCGGGCGGTCAGCGAGTCAAGGTTCTCGCCGTAGACGGGCGGCCGCTCGGGCGTGGAATTCATCTCGTCAGGAAGAACACCAAGGCCGGGCAGAAGTCAAAGGGGAGTGGCGGCGCATTTCCGTCGTGCGCTCCAGCGCCTTCTTGTCCATCACTGATTCCGGATGAACCTGCTGCAGCGGCATATCTTCAAGAGTGTGATGTTTTCGTGCCTGGCTGCGGTGGGCTTGTTCGGGTTCGTGCTGGTGGTGGGCAACGCGGTCAAGGATCTGCTGGGCTACCTGATTGCCAGGCAGCTGCCGCCGGAATTGTTCCTGAAGCTCATGCTGCTGCTCCCGCCTTTTGTCCTGTCGTACGCCCTGCCGATCGGCGTGCTGACGGGCGTGCTGCTGGTGCTCGGGCGCATGTCGGCCGAGCACGAGATTACGGCCATGCGCGCGGCGGGGCTCGGTCTGCTCTGGATCGCGCGCCCCGTTCTCCTGTTCGCCGTCCTCGGCGTGCTGGCCGGGGTGGCGATCAATTTCGAGTTCATGCCCTGGGCGCGGGTGACCTACCACGTCGCGCTGGGCAATGCGGTCAGCCTGAACCCGCTCAGCTTTATCGTGCCCCGGACCTTCATCCGCGAATTTCCGGGCAAGGTGCTGTACGTGGGGGAGAGGAACCGGCAGGGCGTGAAGGATTTCTGGCTGTGGGAGCTCGACGGTCAGGGGCGGGTGAAGAATTCCATCCGGGCCGAGTCCGGCAGTTTTGATTTCGACGAACGGACGAGTGAACTTATCCTCAGCCTCAATCACCTTCAGGTGGAATCCCGGGATCCCAAGAACCCCGAGGATTTCACGATGCTGCGGCCGTCGTTGAGTTCCGAGCACACCAGCGTGCGCCTGCCGCTGGAGGGACTGTTCGGCAAGAATACGTTTCACCGCAAACTCCAATGGTACACCTACCCGGAACTTGCGGCGGAGCAGCGGCGGCTGGCGCAACCCGTGGCGCCCGCGGACGCGCCGCAGCGGGCGCTCGACCGGATGAGGCTGCAGATCGTCATCCAGGACAAACTGACCACCGCGTTTGCCGTCTTCTCCTTCGCACTCATCGGCGTGCCGCTCGGCCTCAAAGTCTCACGGCGCGAAACCTCGGCCAACCTCGGCCTCGCGGTGGCCTTGGCGCTGGGCTATTATTTTCTCACCGTGGTCGTCGGCTGGATGGACCGGCACCCCAACCTGCGCCCGGACCTGCTCATGTGGATGCCGAACCTGATCTTCCTCGCGGTGGGCGTGTGGCTCTTCTGGCGGGTGGACCGCCGCTGAGCCGCAGGATCGGACTGGCCGCGGCCGAACGCCGCTTGGCAAGCGCGGGGGGTTCTGCATCCTTGCGGTCATGTTTGTCGACGAGTGTGTGATCAAGGCGCAGGCCGGGGACGGCGGTCGCGGCTGCGTGAGCTTCCGCCGGGAGAAATTCGAGCCGTGGGGCGGGCCCAACGGCGGCGACGGCGGCCGTGGCGGCGACGTCATTCTCCTGGGCGACGACGACACGAACAACCTGGTCGACTGCAAATACCACCCGCACTGCCGGGCCGGGCACGGGCAGCACGGAAGGGGCAGCGATTGCACCGGACGCGAGGGCAAGTTCGTGGTCCTCAAACTTCCGCTCGGCACCGTGGTCATCAACACGGCGACTGGACAAACCGTGACGGAAATCATCGAGGATGGCCAGAACGTCGTGCTGTGCAAGGGGGGCAACGGCGGCTGGGGCAACACGCGCTTCAAGTCGTCGACCAACCGCGCTCCGCGCCGGGCCAACCCGGGCCAGCCGGGCGAGCGCGGCGAGTACCGGCTCGTCCTGAAGAGCATCGCCGACGTCGGCCTGGTCGGGTTTCCCAACGCGGGCAAATCCTCCCTGATCTCCCGGCTGACCAAGGCGCGCCCCCGGACCGCGCCGTATCCTTTCACCACGCTGCATCCGCAGATCGGGGTGTGCGAAGACACCGGCGATCCCAACGAACCCCGCCGGCTGCAGATCGCCGACATCCCGGGGCTGATTGCCGGGGCGAGTGAGGACCGTGGGCTGGGTCACCGGTTCCTGCGCCACATCGAACGCTGCCGGCTGCTCGTACTGCTTCTCGACATGGCGGGCAGCGACGGCCGCGAGCCGCGCGACGATCATGCCACGCTGGTCCGCGAGCTGGAGCTCTACGATCCCGCGCTGCTGAAGAAGCCGCAGCTGGTGGTCGCCAATAAGATGGACCTCCCCGGTGCGGCCGCCCAGCTCGCCCGGTTCCGGCGTCGCCACCGGCAGAAGGTCTTCGCGGTGTCGTGCGTCACCGGCGCCGGGTTGGAGGAGCTGAAGAAGGAGTTGTCAAAACGGGTCCTGAAACTGCGCGCCCGCGAAAAAAAGTCGCCTTTGCCGGCGGGCTGAACTAGACCCGGCAGCCATGGGGGAACACCGGACATTGCTCATGCGGGCCAACCGCCTGCTCGGAGCGTCCCTGGTCGAAGCCAATCTGGTGAAGATCGAGGATCTGGAGGCTGCCAACGAGCGGCTGCTCGAGCTGCTCCAGAACGATTCCGAACGGCAGGCGACGCTGCTCGGTGTGCTGATGTACGAGAAGAAGGTGCTCAACGAAGACGTTTTGCTTCACCACCTGGTGGATAACGATGGGATCGGGCTCATCGATCTGCATGGTTACGAGGTGCCCGATGAATTCCGGAAGAGCCTGGACCTGGGCATGTGCTGGGCGACGTGGACGGTGCCGTTCGACAAGGAGGAGGACTTCTACTTCGTGGCCACCGCCTATTACCTCAGTCCGGCCGTGCGGGCCCATTGGACCAAGCAGCTGGGGAAAAATATCCTCTGGTACGCCACGACCCTCGAGGTCATCTCGGATTACCTGGAGAAGCTCGAGGCGGACCTGGCGAAGGCGGCCGCGGCGCCGCCGGTCGCGAAAAGCGCGTAATCCCCTCCCATGGCCCTCGGCAAGGTTCAACAGCAGATCATCGCGAAACTCGGGGAGATGGACCGCCTCTCCTCCGAGCAGCAGGAGACCATTCTGGCCACGCCCGGCGACCTGACGGGCGAAGCCCTCGACAAGCTCCTCCAGGACGAATATCGGATCAGCGACTTCCAACTGCTCGTCGCCAAGGCGCGCGCCCACGGCCTGGCACCGTGCAACGTGCAGCGCTTTCAAGTCGGTCCCAAGACGTTCGAGCGCATTCCGCAGGATTTCTGCCTGCAGAATCTCGTGCTGCCCCTGGGCCAGGTGGGTGAGTACCTGCTCGTCGCGTTCTCAAATCCCTTCGAAGTCTCGATCGCGACCAAGATCCACGAGATGACCGGCAAGAAGGTCGTCCGCCTGCTCGGTCGCGAGCGGGAGATCCGGGAGAAGTTCAGCAAGTCCCAGCAGGTCGACGTGCAGTTCACCGACGTGGTCGAAAAGATCGGCCTCGAGTTCGGCGTCACCGAGGACATCAAGGACGAGGATCTCGCCAGCGAGGAGTCCGGGCCGATCATCGACCTGGCCAACCGGGTCATCGAGGACGCGTTCATCACGGGAACGAGCGACATTCATATCGAACCGTGGGAGAAGGACCTGGTCATCCGCTACCGGATCGACGGCGTCTGCCAGGAGAAGCTCCGCCTGCCCATCAAGGTCGCGGGCGCCCTGGTCGCGCGCCTGAAGATCATGAGCAACCTCGACATCGCGGAACGCCGCCTGCCGCAGGACGGCCGCATCATTTTCAAGCAATTCACGCGAAAAAGCATCGACATCGACCTGCGGGTCTCCACGGCGCCGCTGAACCACGGGGAAGGCATTGTCATGCGTATCCTCGACAAGCAGAAGAGCACACTGCCGCTGCCCATGCTTGGTTTCACCGAGGCCAATCTCAAGATCTACCGCGACATTATCCGCCAGCCCTACGGCATGGTCCTGCATTGCGGGCCGACCGGCTCGGGCAAGTCGATGACGCTTTACTCCGCGCTCAACGAGATCAATTCGCCCGAGCTGGTCATCCGCACAGCCGAGGACCCGATCGAATACACGCTTGCCGGCATCAACCAGATGCAGATGCACCGGCAGATCGGGCTGACCTTTGCCAGCGCGCTGCGCTCCTTTCTGCGGCAGGACCCGGATGTGATCCTCGTGGGCGAAATCCGCGACCGGGAGACGGCCGACATCGCCGTGGAAGCCGCGCTCACCGGCCACCTCCTGCTCAGCACGCTGCACACCAACGATGCGCCCAGCGCCGTGGCGCGGCTCACGGACATGGGGATCGAGCCGTTCATGATCTCCGCTTCGCTGCTGTGCATCTGCGCCCAGCGGCTCATGCGGCGCGTCTGCAAGAACTGCAAGCTGCCGGTCGAGCCGGAGGGTCGCGAGAAGGAGCTGATCGAAGCAGCCATCGGCTGGAGCGGTCAGATCTTCAAGCACAACCCCAAGGGCTGTCCGCGCTGCAACCGCTCCGGCTACAAGGGCCGGGTCGGCATTCACGAGCTGATGGGGATCAGCGAGGAACTGGTCGATGGCATCAACAAGAAGGCGGAGACGTCGGACCTGAAGCGCATCGCGATCGCCCACGGGATGAAGACCCTCCACCAGGACAGCATGCTCAAGGTCAAGGAGGGCATCTCGACCTTTGAGGAAGCCCTGGCCACCGTGCCGCCGGATTTGTAAGGGGATTGTTTGGGGGCCAAGCAGAGCGGATCCGGCCGCAGGCTCCCGCCGGGAGCGGCCGCGCTCGCGTTGCCGGACGGTTGGGACCAACCGGAAGTGTGCCTGATCCGAAACCAGGCAGTAGGGTGGGGCGGCTTGTCCCCAAGACGCTTCGAGCGCGTTGAGGACTACGCGCTCTACCATCCTGTTCGCGGCAATTCTGCGCATGACCGAAGTTCAATGGCCTGGACCCGGCTTGTCGTGTCTTGGGGCGGGAGGGTCCCAGGGGTGAGAACCTGCCTTGATTCGAACTCGCCCGAACGGTCAGTTTCTCTTTTGGTGATGCCCGTCGATGACCAATTACTGGCCTGAATTTCTGCTCGTCGCGCTCGCCCACCTCGTGGCGGTCGCCAGTCCGGGGCCGGATTTCGCCATGGTGCTGCGGCAAAGCATCACGTTCGGCCGGCGGCCCGCCATCTGGACGAGCATTGGTATCGGGATGGGCATCTTCCTGCACGTGGCCTACTCGCTTCTCGGCATCGGCCTGCTGGTGCGAAGCTCGGTGCTGGCGTTCAACATTCTAAAATGGCTGGGGGCGATTTACCTCGCGTGGATCGGGCAGAAGGCCCTCCGGGCCCGGCCATTTGTGAACGGAACGGCGGCCGGGGGGAACGCCACCGCTGGGGCGGTTGGCGCGCAGCCGCCGCCGGGTCGGCGCGCGGCCTTTGTCACCGGGTTTCTCACCAATGCGCTCAATCCCAAAGCCACGCTGTTTTTCGTTTCGCTCTTCTCAGTGGTCATCAATCCGCGCACGCCGGTGATCGTGCAGAGCGCCTATGGAGTCTGGATGGCGCTGGCGACGATGGGCTGGTTCACGCTGGTGTCGCTCTTCTTCTCGCAGGAGCGGGTGCGGGCCGCCTTTCTGCGTTGTGGGCACTGGTTCGAGCGCGCCATGGGCGTGATTCTGCTCGCCCTCGGCCTGCGCCTCGCCCTCGCCACGGCGCGGTAGAGGCGGGGACCGCCCGCCCGTTCAGATCCGCGGCGCCATTTCGACGTCGGTTCCAGCTGGACCCTGCGGCCCGGCTTGTACCGCATTGCGTTACAAACCGGCAGTGTGCTCGATCCGCTTTTGTAACGTATTGCGTTACAAATCTCATCAGGCGGAGGGCAGTTCCCGGGAGCAGTTGCGCCGGAGCGCCGGTCGGGACGGCAAATCAGACGTACACCCCGCCGCCAAGGAGTTGTTCGCCTTCGTAGAGTGCGAGGATCTGGCCGGAGGCAAGGGCGCGCTGCAGCTGGGCGAAGCGGATCAGCGCGGTGCCGTCGCCGTTCGGAAGAAACTCCAGCGGCACACGCGGATCACGGTAGCGCACGCGGCCCTCCAGCGGACGCGCCGCCGTCGCGGGCGCGCCGATCCAGCTCAATGCCTGCACGCGAATCTCCCGGACGAACAGACCGGGCGCATCGGGCGAGTCAAAGGCGACCAGCAGGGTGTTGTCGGCAGCGCGCTTGCCCACGACCACGTAAGCCTTGAAGTCCGTGTTGGAAGGAATGCCGATGCCCTTGCGCTGGCCGATGGTGTAGAAATGGAGGCCGCGATGGCGTCCGACCTCCCGGCCGTCGGCGGCCCGGATAATCGGTCCGGGGGCGTCGGGCATATAGGCGTGGAGGAAATCCTGCATGCGGACGTTGCCGATGAAGCAGATGCCCTGGCTGTCCTTTTTCGCCGCGGTGGGCAGCCCGGCCTCCGCCGCCAGGGCCCGGACTTGCGGCTTGGTCAGGTTGCCGAGCGGAAAGCGGGCGGCGGCGAGCTGCTCCTGCGAAAGCAGCGCGAGGAAATAGGATTGGTCCTTGTTCTTGTCGGCGCCTTCGAACAGGGCGAAGGAGATGTCCGGGCCAGGGGCGGCCGCAGCTGACACACGCGTCGCGGCCGTGGCATGCGATGGGTCGCTCGCCGGGACGCGGGCTGGCTGCGCTCCCAGAATGGGCGCGCCGAGGTGGGCCCTCGCCTCCACCCGGCGGGCGTAATGCCCTGTCGCCACCGCGGCGAACCCCTCGGCGGCGGCCCAGGATCGGAACACCCCGAATTTGATCTCCCGGTTGCACATCACGTCGGGGTTGGGAGTGAGTCCGCGCCGGTAGCCGTCGAGCAGATACTCGACGACCCGGGCGCGGTATTCGTTCATCAGGTTGACCACCCGAAACTCGATGCCAAGGCGGTCGGCGCAGGCGCGGGCGTCCTCGATGTCCCGCTGCCACGGACAATCGCCGACGATTTCGTCCTCGTTGATCCAGTTCTTCATGTAGGCACCGACGACCGTGTGGCCGGCACGCTGTTCGAGCAGCGCCGCCACGGAGCTGTCGACCCCGCCGGACATGGCAACCAGGACTCGCATAAAGGAATCTACAAGAAGGCGGGATTCGACGCAGGGTGCAAAAGAAACTTTGGCTGGGATCATGCAGTCGAACCACGATCATGCGCTGAATAGCCGCGAACGAAATGGTGGAGCGCGTTTTCCTCGCCGCGCTCGGAGCGTCTTGTGGACAAGCCGCTCCACTCAACTGAATAGATTCGGCTTTTCCAAGGCCGGTGGCACGGCGGGTTACAGATAAGCCCACCCCACCGATTACCGGCGCGCAGCTTCTGGCAGGACAGCGCCCCCGACTCAGAACGCCGCGCCCCCTGATATCACTGGTATTCCAGCCGCTTTTCGACTGTAAGCTTCTGTGAGATGAACTTGCCGTCGAACATCAGCAGCGAAATCGTCTCCAAGTCCTTATGAACTGCCTGCTTGTAAATGGGCACCTCGGCGAGTGTGCCTGTGTGCACCATACCGTCCGATCCCGAGGTGGAGTCCTTGATGGCCTCCGATCCGATCTGAATCTGTTCCACGTGGCCGAAGACGGTGCGATGGTAGACCCAAACCTCGGCCTTTCCGGTCGGTGACTCCATCGGCTTGATCTCGGCCGGTTCACCCATGATATGTTTCACTTCGTCGGCAGTCATGCCGTTTTGCAGCGCACGTTCCGGGCCGTCACTAATGGCGGTTGCCGTTGGGCCGGAGCCAGCGCCCGTGCCAACAGGCGCGGTGGGCGATGGCACGTTGGTGCAACTCACCAGCAATGCAGCGATTGCGATCGAGGAGAAAGCAGGATAACGAAGGTGCATGACGGAGATTAAACACCGCGGGCGCGGAATTCCCTTCAATTTCCTGCAGCGGATTTTGGATAGCAGGGTGATTTGTCACTGTTAGAAGCAAGGATTATGGATCGCCGCGCCACCGGCGCCCCTCCGGCGAAATCCGCCGGCTCCCATCCAATTCGGGCTTGGCGTCTTGCGCCACGGCGGGTGATGCTCCTGTTTCCGCATGAACAGGCACGAACAGCGGATCGCCCAAGCTTGGCTGGAGGCCCCGGACAGCGGCATCATCGAACTCAGCCGCGACTGGGCGGACGCGACGTTGCCGCCGCTGTCGCTGGGCACCGGGGGGCCGGAGTTCATCCAGCTGGCGCGCGTGCCCGATCACACCTTTGGCTGCGAAAGCGGTTTTTTCGTCAACGCTTTTCGGGAGATTTTCTTCTTCCTCCAGCTTGCGCACCGACCGGAGATTGATCCGGAGACGACGGCCGTCTACCTCGCGGGTGATTTCAACGGCTGGCAGAACGCGGTCGGCAACCCCGAATGGCGATTGCTCCCCGCCTCGCTCGACGGCGAGCGGGTCTTGCTGTTCGCGGCGCACGCCGATCGCTTTTTCACTCAGCCGCCGCAACGGTTCAAGTTCGTCACCGGCGAGCACCGCTGGCTGCCGGTGCCGTCCCAGGCGGTCAACGCCGCGCGGGACGACCTCGGCAACTACAATTACGTCATCGATCCGGCGCGCACCGGGCGGCATCTCTTTCGTTTCAAGACCGCCGTCCCGGTCGACCTGACGGAAGCGCTGGCCGTGAGGTGGACGGACGAGGCCGGCGCCGATCCGGTGCCGCTGCGGCCCGGGAACTTCTTTTTCCAGCTCAAGAGCCACGTGCCGCTCGGGGCCGTCGTTGGGGAGGACGAGACGACGTTCCGGCTGTTCGCCCCGCGCGCTCGGGAGGTGCGGCTGCACCTCACGGACAATCTGAAACGGCCGGAGGCGGCGACCAGCTATGCGATGGACCGGCGCAGCGACGGCGGGTGGGAGGCGCGGCTCGACGGCGATCTCGATGGCTGGTATTACTGGTACACGCTCGACGGTCCCCGCAATTGCTTCGGCCTGTTTGACAGCAGCCGGCGCATTCTCGATCCTTACGCGCTGGCGGCCGTGGGGCGCGACGGACCAGGCATCGTGATTGACCGTCGAAAGCTGGCCCCCGCGGATCGCGGATTTCGCGCGCCCGCCTGGCAGGACCTCGTCATTGCCGAGGCGCATGTGCGCGACCTGACGGCGCTGGCGCCGCTTAAGCTCAAGCCGGAGGAGCGCGCCGGCTTCACCGGGCTGAGAAAATGGATTGAGAGCCCGGATTTCCACCTCGCGCGGCTGGGCGTAAACGCCGTCGAACTCCAGCCGGTGCAGGAATTCGACGTTATGACCCCGGCCGAGTACCACTGGGGCTACATGACCGTGAATTGGTTCGCGCCGGCAAGCAGCTATGCGCTCGCGCCGGAGCGGGCGTCGCAGATCCGGGAGCTGCAGGAGGTGGTCACGGCGTTTCACCGGCGGGGCATGGCAGTGCTCTTCGACGTTGTCTACAATCACGTGGGCTTGCCGCCGCACCTGATGCAGGTCGACAAGCTTTACTATTTCGAGCAAGACAGCGCGGGCACCCTGACCAACTGGAGCGGCTGCGGCAACGACCTGCGCCCCCGCGCGGCCATGGCCCGGCGGCTCATCATCGACAGCCTGACGCACCTGATCGAGGTGTACGGCGCGGACGGTTTCCGGCTCGATCTTGCGGAACTGATCGGGGTGGAGGCGCTTCGCGAGATTGAGACGGCCCTCAAGCACGTGAAGGCGGACGTGGTGCTCATCGCCGAGCCTTGGAGTTTCCGGGGCCACATCGCGCAGGATCTGCGGCCGACGGGCTTCGCCTCGTGGAACGACGGCTACCGCAATTTTCTGCGCGACTTCGTGCGCGGCGGCGGCACCCGCGAGCAATATGAGTATTTTCTCAAGGGGTCTCCCGGTTTCTTCGCCTCCTGGCCGGCGCAGACGGTCAATTACACCGAGTCGCACGACGACACGACCTGGATCGACACCATCACGGAAAACGCCGACGGCAACGGCCAGCAGCCGACCCTCAACGATTGCCGCCGCACCCGCCTCATGTGCGCCATCCTCATGGCCTCGATCGGCATGCCGATGCTGGCGGCCGGGCAGGACTTCCTGCGGTCCAAGCAGGGGGTGAAAAACACCTATCAGCGGGGCGATCTCAATGCGCTCGACTACCGGCGCTTGTACCGGTTTCCGTCCACCCACGCCTATTTCGCCGATTGGATCGCGTTCCGGCGAAGCGAGCGCGGCCGGCTTTTGCGGCAGTATTCGCGTCCGGGTGACGGCTTCTTCCAGTTCTGCTTCGCCGCCGAATCCACCGCGGCTGCCGTCATTTACAACGCCGACCAGAGCCAGGGCCCACGGCGATTGCTCTTCGCCGTCAATCCCACGGAGCGGGATGTGGAGATTCCCGTGGGCGACCTCGCCAGGGCCGGCTGGAGGCAGCTCGCGGACCAGGAGCGTTTTTTTGGCGCCGACGGCCACGAACCCGCCCGGTCGGTGGAAGAGTCGTTGTTTGTGCCGGCCCTGGGCTGCGGTCTGTGGCAGGCTGGATAGGGGCAGGGCACAGTCCCTACGCGTTTCGGCCAATTACTGCGCATGCATCGCTCTTGCCAAAGCCAGAGCGCTCCTCTTGATTCATCCAGCTTGGCGGCTCGTGGCCGCACCTTCACCTGAAACAGCCCATCACACCAACCATCAGAAACGGAGAAAACCATGGCAGTTAAAGTCGCAATCAACGGTTTCGGCCGCATCGGCCGTCTCGTCTTTCGCGCCCTCGTGGAGCAAGGCCTGCTCGGCACGACCTTCGATGTGGTCGCCGTCGGCGATATTGTGCCGGCCGATAACCTGGCCTATCTGCTCAAATACGACTCCATCCAGGGTCGTTTCAACGGTACCGTCGACTCCCGGAAGTCGGCGGCCGACAAGCCCGACGACGATGTCCTCATCGTCAACGGCCGGGAGATCCTCGTGGTCAGCGCCAAGACGCCGGCCGAGCTTCCGTGGGCCAAGCTGGGCGTGCAGATCGTGATCGAGTCGACCGGACTGTTCACTGATGCGGCCAAGGACAATCCAAAATCCGCCTACGGCCACATCACGGCCGGCGCCAAGAAAGTCATCATCTCCGCTCCGGCGAAGAACGAGGACATCACCCTGGTCATGGGCGTGAACGACGGAAAGTATGATCCGGCCAAGCACACCATCATTTCCAACGCCTCCTGCACCACGAACTGCCTGGCCCCGCTCGTGCATGTGCTGCTGAAGGAAGGCTTCGGCCTCACGGAGGGTCTCATGACCACCGTCCACGCTTACACCGCGACCCAGAAGACCGTCGACGGTCCCTCCAAGAAGGACTGGAAGGGTGGCCGGACCGCCGCGCAGAACATCATTCCGTCCACGACCGGCGCCGCCAAGGCCGTCGGGCTCGTGATTCCCGAGGTCAAGGGCAAGCTCACCGGCATGTCCCTCCGCGTCCCGGTCCCGACGGTTTCCGTGGTGGATCTCACCTTCAAGACCGCGAAGGATACCTCGCTGGCCGAAATCAAGGCGGCCCTCAAGAAGGCCGGCGAGACGTATCTGAAGGGAATCCTCGAGTACACCGACGAGGAGGTCGTTTCCAGCGACTTCATCCACTGCAAGGCGTCGTCAATCTTCGATGCGGGTTCCTCGATCGAGTTGAACAAGAACTTCTTCAAGCTCATCAGCTGGTACGACAACGAGTGGGGCTACAGCAACCGCGTGGTTGACCTCACCAAGAAGATCGCCGGCAGCCTGTAAATCAAAGGGCTGAAGGGCCGAGGGGCTGAAAGGCTGGAGGATTGAAGAGCTGAATACCTCCCGTCGTCCAACCCGAAGGCCCTCAGCTTCCGTGTTGTTCACAAGGGCTGAAGTTCAGAAAGGCTGAAGGCGGTGCAGTATGCCTGGTGTCCTTCGACTTTCGGCCCTGTTTCAGTCCTTCCGCCATTCAGTCCTTTAGCCTTTCCCCTCCATGCCCTCCTACCAGACCATTCGCGACATCGACGTCGCCGGCAAACGCGTCCTGATGCGCGTCGACTTCAACGTCCCTCAGGACAAGACCACCGGCGCCATCACCAATCCCCAGCGCATCGTGGCGGCGCTGCCGACGATCAAGTACGCGCTGGATCATGGCGCCTCGGTCGTGCTGATGTCCCACCTCGGCCGGCCCGACGGCCAGGTGATCGCCAAATACAGCCTCCAGCCCGTCGCCGCGAAGCTGCAGGAGCTGCTCGGCCGGCCGGTGACGTTCCTGCCCGAATGCATCGGCCCGGCCGTCGAAGCCGCCTGCGCCCCCGGCGCGCTCAAAGCCGGCGGCGTTGTCCTCCTGGAGAATCTTCGCTTCCATATCGAGGAAGAAGGAAAGGTGAAGCTCGAGGACGGCACGTCGAAGAAGGCCGACCCGAAGGCCGTCGAAGCCTTCCGAGCCAGCCTGTCGAAACTCGGCGACGTCTATGTGAATGACGCCTTCGGCACCGCCCACCGCGCCCACTCGTCGATGGTCGGCGTGAAACTGCCCCACAAGGTCGCGGGCTTCCTGATGGAGGCCGAGCTCAAGGCCTTTACGGCAGTGCTCGACCACCCGCAGCGGCCGCTGCTCGCCATTCTCGGCGGAGCCAAGATTGCCGACAAGATTCCGCTCATCAACAACCTCCTCGAAAAGGCCAACGAGATCATCATCGGCGGCGGCATGGCCTTCACTTTCAAGAAGGAACTCGAGGGCATGGCGATCGGCGACAGTCTCTACGATCCCGAGGGGGCGAAGATCGCGAAGGAGCTGTTTGCGAAGGCTAAGGCCAAGGGTGTCACGATCACGCTCCCGGTGGATTTCCTCTGCGCCGACAAATTCGATGCCAATGCCAACACCATGCTGGTCTCCGACCGGCAGGGCATCCCCGCGGGCTGGATGGGTCTCGATGCCGGTCCGAAGTCGATCGGAATGTTTGGCGAGGTGATCGGCCGCGCTCGGACCATTGTATGGAACGGCCCGTCCGGCGTGTTTGAATTCGACAAGTTCGCCGGTTCGACCAAGGCCATGGCCGACTCGATCGCGAAGGCGACCGCGGCCGGTGCGATCACCGTGGTTGGCGGCGGCGATACCGCCACGGCAGCCAAGAAGTTCAAGGTCGTTGACAAGGTCACGCACTGCTCCACCGGCGGCGGCGCCAGCCTCGAATTCCTGGAGGGCAAGGTGCTCCCCGGCGTGGCGGCTCTCGACCCGGCCTGATTCCGCTCGACTCTCTTCATCCCCCGCCAGTCGTTCTTCCCAAGATATCCCACTCCTCCCATGCTACTTCGCAAAAAACTCATCGCCGGCAATTGGAAGATGAACCGCACGTCGGCCGACGCCGTCCAACTGGTCAAGGACATCGTCGTTGTCTCCGGCAAGGAGCACAATGTCGATATCGTCGTCTGCCCGCCATTCACCGCGCTGGAAAGCGTGGCCCGCCTCTTGGAGGGCTCGGTCATCAAGCTGGGCGCACAAAACATGCATCCCGAGGCGAGCGGCGCCTACACGGGCGAAATCGCCGCGGACATGCTTCGCGCGCTGTTCGCCAGCTACGTCATCCTCGGACACAGCGAGCGCCGCAGCTATTTCAAGGAAACCAACGCCTTCATCAACCAGAAGGTGCTGGCCGCGCTCAAGAGCCAGCTCAAGCCCATCCTTTGCGTCGGCGAGACGCTGCAGGAGCGCGAGACCCGGGCGACGCTCAAGATCGTGCAGGCCCAGCTTGAGCAGGGCCTGCAGGGAGTGAGCCGGGAGATCGCCACCAATGTGGTCATCGCCTACGAGCCCGTCTGGGCCATTGGCACCGGCAAGGTCGCCACCACGGCGCAGGCGCAGGAAGTGCACGCGTTCATCCGCAGTCTGCTAGCGACGCTTTTTGGCGACACGGTCGCGCAGAAGATCCGCATCCTGTACGGCGGCTCGATGAAACCGGCCAACGCGTCCGAGTTGCTCGCGCAGAGGGATATTGACGGCGGGCTGATCGGCGGCGCCTCGCTGGAGGCGCGCTCTTTCCTCGATCTCATTCAGGCTGCGGCCGCGGTGAAATAGCCGGCCTGGGCGGGCGCAGGCAGCGCCTGGGGAGGCTCCCCCGAGCACGAGGAACTCGTTCCCACCAGCCGGGTCGATACGGCACGATTCCGATCACACCATCCATCAGCAGTGGATTTTCAAACCAGTGGATCTACCAGGGAGAATAGTCTCGGCCGAGGCGACCCGAAGCGGCAGCCATTTAGCTCGGAGAAGTTCTCTAGTGCCGTCGCGTCCCAGAGGATACTCCTGCCTCCGTTCCTGATCGCAGCCCCATGAGGAGTTGATCGAGCAGGCCCTCGGCTTCCTTCACGCCGGCGAGGATACCAGAAGGACCCGAGGAAATCAGCTCCCCGTCACTTTTCATCCAATCTCTGCCGTATGATTTTGAGCAGTTTATTCAGGGCAAAGGGCTTGATAAGGTAGGACATGTGTTCGCGGGCAATGGCAGTTTCCAGTCGCGCAACTTTCTCGGTGTAGCCACTCATAATGATCACCTTCAGGCTGTCTTTGGCCCTCCTAAACTGCTGAGCGATCTCCAATCCGGTGATCTTCCCGGGCAACACCAAGTCAATCAGCAGCAACGCGATCCTGGGTTGATGCATCACCCATAGCTCCAGAGCCTCGACGCCGTCGGCCGCCTCCTCCACCTGGTAACCGAATTCGCGCAAGCCCTGCGCAGCCATATCCCGAACATTCCTTTCATCCTCAACCAGCAAGATGGTTTCCGTCCCCCCTCTTCCTTCGAATCCAGGAGTCGAAGTCGAGGATGAAACAGCTTGGGAGGCATGGGGGAGAAAAACCCGGAAGACGCTGCCTTTTCCCACGTCACTATCCACTTCCACCCAGCCGTGGTGTTGCTTGGCGATCCCATACACCGTTGCGAGTCCGAGCCCAGTGCCTTTCCCCGCCTCTTTGGTCGTGAAAAATGGCTCGAAGATCTTCTGCAGGGTGACCGCATCCATCCCCTCGCCCGTATCCGCCACCGCCAAGCAGACATATTTACCGCCCTTGGCGTTTTCTTTGGTCGAGGTAGCATCAATCTCCACCTCGTTTGTAGTGATCGTCACCTGACCACCTCGAGGCATGGCGTCGCGCGCGTTGACGCACAGGTTCATCACCACCTGCTCAATCATTCCGGGATCCGCCTCGATCCATGTCGCACCCCCTTGGCCTTGCAAAACCACCTCAACCTGCTCGCCCAGCAGCCGCCGGAGCATTTTCATTAAGTCATCCAACAGCTGGCTCAGATTCACCGACTTCATCTGCACGTCCTGTTTCCGGCTGAACATCAGCAATTGTCGGGTAAGATTCGACGCCCGCCCGCAGGCTTCTTCAAGTTCCTTGAGTTCGGCGCGGATCTTGGGGGCCAATTCTAGGTCCAGCCCCAGGAGATTCAAATGCAGCAGCATGGCCGCGAGGATATTGTTGAAGTCATGCGCGACGCCGCCCGCCAGTTGTCCGACAGCTTCCATCTTCTGGGCGCGCAAGAACTGTTCCTCGAGCTGCAATTCGCGCGTGATATCGCGGCTGGTCGCAAGGTAATTCACGATCGGACCTGAAGCGTCCCTGACCGGCGTGATCACGGTGTCGGCGGTGTAGAAACCACCGTCCTTTTTCCGGTTAATGATGCGCCCCTGCCATGCCTTACCGGATGTGATCGTAGCCCACAGTTCCCGATAGAGGGTAGGATTCTGCTTGTCGCTCTTGAGGATGCGGTGCGTCTGTCCAATAGCGTGGTCCCGGCTGTAGCCGGTGGTCTGCTCGAAAGTCGCGTTGACGTAAAGAATGGCGCCCTGCGCGTCGGTGATGGAGATGCACTCGCGGGCCTGCTCCATGGCCATCATCAGTCGGTGGCGAGTCTCGCTCAGGCGGGCCAGGGCCAGTCCCCGGGCTGTCTCGCCCGTCACATTCCACGCCAGATTGACCTCGGCGGCAGAGAAGAAACGTGTTTCCAGGGTGCTAAGAAAAAGGGCACCCTCCACCTTGTTTTCGACGATCAGTGGTAACGCCAGCAAAGATCTCGCCTCGCGACGCTGGGTCAGATCTTGCGCCGCCCCCAGACTCGGCTGGCTGGTGGGATCCTGCACCACCACGGGCTGTTTCTGTTGAATCAATTGTTGGATTAAGGGAATCTCAACTAGGGGACGGGAGGAGTGCAGCACGGAGGGACGCCCTTGGGCGCAGTATTCAGCGACAATCGTGACGGCGGTCTGATTGTCGTTCAACAGGGCGGCGCTGGCTTGTGTCAGATCGAACGCCAAAGCCAATTCGCGGCAGGCCACCTGCAGGAGCGCTGTCGGATCTGATGCCGCATTGGGCGTGGCCATCACCTGATTCAACAAGGCGAGTTCACGATTGCGGCGTAGAATCTCGTCCGTCTTTTGTTTGAGCTCGGTGACGTCCTCCACGAATCCCTCCAGGACTCCGATTTCACCGTTGGCTCCGCGCAGTCCCCGGATGGACACATTGCCGATGAAGACCGTCCCATCCTGCCGCCGGTACTTGATCTCCCGCCGAATGACTCGCTCCGACTCCGCCGCCGCCCGCACCATCTCGATATGCGGCGCGGGTTCAACCAACAATGACCCCTGTCCATTGCCAACGTAGTCGAACATCTCCGTCGGCGACGCGAAGCCGAAAATCTCCGCAGTCGTCGAGTTTGCGGTCAAGAACCGTCCCTCCGGAGTGATTTGGAAGATACCGATGGGCGAGTTCTCGAAAATGCTCCTGAATTTCTCTTCGGACTTGCGGATGATCTCTTCCGTCCGCTTGCGCTCGGCAATTTCACTGCGCAGCCGGGTGATGCGGACGGAGCCGGAAAGCAGGATCATCACCAAGAAGACCGTGCCCAGCGTCATCGTGCGTGCACCGAGGATGCCGCGCACCCACCCCTCAGCGGGAAAATCCACGCCGAGCACGGCTTCGACCTGTCCGCGGGCATCGAACATCGGCTGCATGGCGCTCACCCACACGCCCCATTCGTCGGCGGTAATGTTCGGGTCGAAGACGGCTTCGCCGTTGGCCGCACGGGCGTCAAAGTCATCAGCGGAATCGTTGGGTGTGCCGATCGGCGTGCGGGACTCTCGCGGACCTTCGTAGCGGCCGTTATGATCGTAGTCGGTCTCGGAATCGACGATGAAGACGAATTTGCCGTCCGCGAGCTGGCGGTAGGTGTAGATGTCGGCCACGTTCGGGTTCCGCTGCAGCCAGGCCTTCTCCACCTCGATCATGGCGAGGTAGCGCGGATCATCCGGCGGCGTATCCAGAGTGATCTGGGCGTGACCCATCCGTTCCAGCTCGTAGGCGTAAGTCGGCGCGAGCCCCGAAACCGATTGTTGCAGCCTCGCGCGTTCTTGGTTGCCGAAATATTCAGCCAGTCCGCCGCCGCCGATGGCGAAGACCGCAACCAGCAGCCAAAAGCGCACGGAGAATCGGCCGGCACCGGTTCTCTTGCGGACAAGATGCTGTGCCACCAAAGCGCTCGCCAGGGTGAGAGCAAGAAACGCCGCGAAATCGATCCGATAATGCAGGAGGTATTGAGAGATCATCAAAGGGTGCTGCCGGCGATGGATGCGCGCATTGCCGTTGGCGTCGGCATCGAAGAACCAGCCTGGTTTCGGTTGATTGCGGGGGCGGCCGGGCAAGCAGGAGTGCGACCGGGGGTGGCCACGCGTTCGTGTTCCTTCCTGAATCTCACTCCGGGCATCGGATGGCCTTTGAGCTAGCCGCGTGATTCACTGGCATTGCCTTTACGCCTTTTGTACGCCTGATTCAATTAGTTAGTAGGTGTGAAAATTGCGGAGCGAGCTTAAGTCCGCGCAAACCGCCAGTTGGTCTAGGGCGCACACTTCATCGGGGATGGAATGGACTCCCCGTTGATGCAAGGTACGCATAGAATTTCAGCCATTCATCGTGGCTAAGCTAGTGGGGTTCTGGTGGTACCGAGATCACGGTATAGTCCACGATCGTATTCGTGGCGCTGCCGATTGGTCGATTGGGCGGGAGGTTCCGTCGGATTTACGGCTCCATCGCTTCCTGAAGACCAGGACGCTTCAATTCGATCTGAAACCGAATTCCAGCGGGCTCGCGATTAGCCACCGTCACCGAGCCACCAAAAAGCGATAGGATGCGGTCCGCAACTGGCGGGCCCAGCCCCAGGTCGCCGCCCGGCGTAATGGACTCCCCAATGGCGAGGACATCAAAAAAGCGGGGGAGGGCTTGAAGCGGAATTACCCGCCCCGTCGCCTCAATCGCCAGCCCGACTCCGGTCGGCGTAGGGTTGGCAAACATGCGGACCGTACCCCCGCTCTTGGAAAACTTCACCGCGGTTTCCAGCAGCGATTGGAGGGCTTTGGTCAACAGGCCGTCGTGGCCGCTGACCACACCGACGCAGTCTGGCGCGATTTCCAATGAGACCTTGCGCGATCCGGCAAACTCGCCGGCTTTGGCGGTCGCCGCCTCCAAAACGGGGGGGAGGGAGACCGGCCGGGGCGCAAAACGGGTTCCCTCCACCTCGATTTGGCAAAGCAGCATCGCATCATCCAGAATGGTCAGGAGTCGCAGCTTCGATTCTTCAAACGGGGCCTTGAACTCGCTGATCTCGGGGTTGGTCTCGCAACCCATGAACACCAGATCGGTGAGGCCAAAGAGGCCATTGAGCGGCGTGCGAAGCTCGTGCGAGATCAGGGTCAGGAAATCGCTCTTGGCTTTATCCAGAATCGCGAGCCGCCCCTTGGCGTCGGCCAGTTCGCGGGTGCGCAAGCGGACCGTTTCTTCGAGATGGGCATTGTGCATTTCCAGCTCCACTTGCAGCTGGCGAAGCCGCAGGTGGGTGGTCACGCGCGCCTGAACCTCCTCGAGCTGGAAGGGTTTGGTCACATAATCGACCCCTCCGCACTGAAACGCCTTCACCTTGTCCAGTGTTTCGTTCAAGGCGCTGATGAAGATGACCGGAATGGAGGAAAGTCGGGGATCGGTTTTGAGCCGTTCGCAGGTTTCGTAACCGGTCATCTCGGGCATATTGATGTCCAGCATGATCAGGTCTGGAGGCTCGTTCGCCGCCGCCGCCAACGCCAGCCGTCCGCGGGGAAACGCGCGCACGAAATATCCCCGTCCTCGAAGCATCTCCTCCAACAACTTCAGATTATCCGGCGTGTCGTCCACGATCATGATGCTGAGCGGGCGAGGTGGCTGGTTCGTCTTCATGGTTCCTTCGGGGTTAGCAGGCGGGTGAGCGTATCGTGGTCATATTGATCGGCCAGCTGTCGCAAGGACTGCGCCAGCCCGGCATCACCGACGGCCACTTGTTGCAGAAGCTGGTTTAATTGGACCGTATCGCCGTTCACGGTGGCCTCGCGCATGGCTACGAGCAGCTTCTCGGGCAATCGCGCCAGCGCTTCTTCACTGACCGCGTTCGGTCGTCCCGCCGGTTGGGCCGATCCCTCCATCCCAGCCTCATCGCGATAAACATACTCCACCGGCAAATGCTGGCGGATCAGCTCAAACAGCGCTGCCTCGCGAAAGGGCTTCCGGAGAAAGGCGTTCGCCCCGTGCGCCAGGGCGGCGTCTCGATCCTCCCCAAAGACGCTCGCGGAAACCATGATGATCTTCACGTCGCCCCCGCCGGGACTCGACCGGATTCGGCGCATCGCTTCGCCGCCATCCGTCCCCGGCATCCGCATGTCGATGAGGAGCAGGTGCGGGCGCCAGGCTTGAAACTCCCGAACGGCTTGCTCGCCGTCTTCCACCGATCGCGTCTCGAATCCGATCGGACCCAACAGCTGCGCCAACAGCTCGCGATTATCCTGATTGTCATCGGCGATCAACACACGCCAGGTCGGTTGGCGTGGCCCGAGTCTCAGGACCTGGCGCTCCGCATTCCTCGGCTCGACCGTCTTCGCGGCGCCGGCCATCAGTTCGATCTCTAGGCGGAAAATGCTCCCCTTGCCCACCTGGCTGCGTACCGTGATGTCGCCTCCCATCAACCGCGCAAGCTGGCGGGAGATGGCCAGACCCAACCCCGTGCCGACCCCCGACTTGCGACCGGTGCTGGTCTGTTCGAAATGTTGGAAGAGCCGCTCCAGCTCCTCGGCCGACATGCCCGGGCCGGTGTCTTCGATTTCCGCCTGCAGGCGAAATCCATCCGATTTCCCAGGTTGCGCCCGGACGCGCAAAGCCACGCCGCCACGTTCCGTGAATTTGACCGCGTTGCCCAGAAGGTTGATGAGGATCTGGCGCAGCTTCCCTTCATCGCCGAGGACGAATTGCGGCACTTGGCCAATGCGCTCCAGCGTGAACTGCAAATTCTTCGCGTCCGTTCGGATCCGGAAGAGCCGCTCCAAGTCGTCCATGATCGTGTGGAGGTCAAAGTTCGCCGGGTTCAGGGCAACCCGTCCGGCTTCAATTCTCGACATCTCCAAAATGTCGTTGATCAGCGCGAGCAGGTGTTCGCCGCTCCGGCTGATGGTTCCCAGGTGGTGCTTCTGACCCAGCGTCAGCGCCGGGTCGCGCTGCATCAACTGCGAAAACCCCAAGATCGCGTTCATGGGCGTCCGGATTTCGTGCGACATGTTCGCCAAAAAAGTGGACTTGGCCTGCGTGGCAGCCTCGGCTGCCTCTTTCGCCCGCTGCAACTCCGCGGCCACGCGCTTCCGCTCCGTGATGTCCTCCTTCACCACGACGAAGTGCGTGATCTCGCCCGCGTCATTCTTGATCGGGGAGATGGACGCCGACTCCCAGTAATTCTCGCCGTTTTTCTTTTTGTTGAAGAGGTCGCCGTGCCAGTCCTTGCCGGCCAGGATCTGGTCCCATAGTTGTTTGAAGAACTCCGGCGGGTGCAGCCCCGATTTGAGGATGCGCGGATTCTGACCGGAAACCTCCTCGAAGGAGTAGCCGGTCAGGTGCGAGAAGTGGGGATTCACATATTCGATCCGGCCGCGGCGGTCGGTCACGATCACCGTGACGGTGCTTTGTTCAATGGCGCGGGAGAGTTTCCGGAGCTTGTCCTCCGTTTCCTTGCGCACGGTGATGTCTTGAGCGGTCCCCAGCAACCGGGCGATTTTGTCTTTGCTGCCGCGCCAGACCTTGGCTTTGACCACGAGATGCCGGATCGCGCCGTCGGGCCGGATGACCCGTGATTCCACTTCGAAACTGGCGCCCGTCTGGAGGGCGTGCTGGACGCTGCGATCGAGCAGCGGCCAGTCCTCGGGATGGACGTGGCGCTGCCATCCCGGATAGGCGGGTGCGGGCTGCCGTGGATCGCCTCCGAAAATCCGGAACATTTCTTCCGACCAGACGAGCTGACCGGTGCGGGCATCCAGCGTCCAGCTGCCGACGTGCGCCACCTCCTGCGCTTCGGCCAGACTGCGCTCGCTGGTCTCGACCTGCCAAGCGGCTTCCTCGATGCGCTGCCGGACGACGACAAAGCCCACGAAGAGCATGGTAATCAGCAACGTGATGATAATCGGAGGGGACCGCTGCTGCGCGATGGCGCGCTGCAAGTCGCTGGCGGCCACGTCGAGCCCCATGACAGCGATAATCAGCCGGCCAGCGGGCTGCCGGAGCGCCGCAA